>OFFE01000358.1_pt1 | contig 39467 bp, 33 predicted proteins | sample 1521371 | NCBI WGS metagenome assembly OFFE01 (sample SAMEA3504131, study PRJEB24116) | mouse gut metagenome | biome: mouse gut; feature: mouse-associated habitat; material: faeces | place: Denmark | collected 2011 | reverse complement strand
AATATCTCTGATGATGGTTCCCTGATGTGGTACTACTTTTGGGGGTCATCTAGGGGTAAATTTCTATTTCTCACGAAATTTCAACGGCAGAAAAATCTGCTGCTGGGCGATGCCCAGCGCCTTATCGATGGCGCCGTCAGGATTTGGCATATTGCACATGCCGCTTATGGGGAAATCGCCGTATTCAAAGACACCACTGCTATTGATCCAGTCGAACATTCCGCTGACCGTCTCTTCAAGGTCGGCGCTGTCATTCTCATCCCCTGTGGCAACCAGGAACATTCCGCCGGGGAACTCCACGATTTCATATGGGGCAGTGTCTTCTTCGGTGACCTCGTCCCTGACAGCCAATATCCATACAGACCTGTCGATATCCCTGTCCTCATGCCACAAAAAGTCAAGGGGCTCGAAAATATGCTTTTCCAATAGGTGGCTATGGGCATCTGCCCATGACGAAAAGCTGCCCTCTCCCCCAAAAATCTCGCCCAGCGTCCTTGCTCCGGAGGATACCGCGCGGAATCGGGGGATTTCCACAAGTCTCATGTTCTTCAGTTTGCTCATTTCAGATGTCACCTCATCCTTTGCCTTCCGCTTCCCTGCCTCAGTCCAGATGGAACACGTTCTGCAGGTCGATGCTCACCGGGCTGTTGTCCGGGTTGGTCTCCATGATGTCCGCCATGAAGTCCCACCATTTGCGGTTGATGGCGGTGTCCGCCCCCTTGGCCCAAAGCGCCTCGTCCTCGATCTCTATGTAGCCGAAGAGGGTCAAAGTCTCCCTGTCCAGGAAGATGGTGTAGTTCTTTCCGCCGTGCTCGTGAATCATGTCCTGCATCTCTGGCCAGAGCTCATTGTGCCTCTTCTCGTACTCCGCCTCCTGGCCGGGGTACAGTTTCATCTTGAATCCTTTGATCATAGTGTCGTCCTCCTTTTTCTTCATCTTATTCAAATATCAGGTGCATATTGGTATACCGGAGCCCGGAAGGTTCCGTATTCTCTAATTTCCATCGCTTCCTCCATTTCCATCCAAAAAGGAATCCCACCGGCCCTCACAGGTAAAGCCGCACCGGCCCCAACAGCCCGGAAGGTTCCTGGGGCATGGCCCTGTCGAACACATTGCCCATCTTCTCTTTCGCGAAGGTATTGGTCACAATGATGCGCAGCTCATTCCTGCCGGGCCTGCATTCCAGCCTGTAGAGATGGGGCGGACAGATTTTGTTCCCCACAGGTCTGCCGTTCAGCTCCACATCGCTGATTTCGTAGACCTGGCCCAAGTCCAGCACGGCCTCCGTGCCAGCCTCCCCCGGCCCCGCGCCCGACTCCAGTTCAAAGGAAGTCTCGTAGCAGATTCTCCCCGAGTACTCCGGCAGGATGTCCGCTGCAGAGATGTTGGTGATTTCTGTAAGCCCATTCAGGGCTTCGTACTCCCCGGTTTCCCGCAGGACGGATATCCTCCAGGCCCCCTCCAGGCGCTTTTCCCTCCGCGCGGCCACAAATGCCTCGTCCACAAGGGGAATCGGCCTCTCTCCCGACTTTCCGGACAGTTCTGCCCTGTTCAAGGCTCCCGTTTCCCCGGCGGCTCCCATCTCCGCAAAGCCTCCCGCTTCCCCGGCGGCTTCCGGCACCACGAAAACGGACTGGTATGGCTCCAATACCAGCCGAAATGTCACCGTGCCGTCCGCGCCGTCGATCCCAATCTCCTCCAGAAGAGGATATCGGACATCCTCCATAGCATCATAGAATGCCAGCCGGCCGTCCTCCCTCAGGGTAACCCTGGTATCCACCGTATTCCATTTGCTTTCATTTGTAAAAAAGTATACGCTCCCCCCTTCCCGCTCATAGTGCAGAAAGCGCAGATCCGGGCAGTAATCCCGCACCTGGATGTCCGCAAATCCATGGCCCTTCATCCAGTCCGCCGCCTGGGCCAGCCCGCACGCCTCCACCAGCGGGTTCTCATCCAGCGCCGTCTGCACGGCATGACGCCCCGCCGCATAGTACACATGCTCCGGATAACCGTCCATGAACACCACGGACACGCCTCCCCGGGCCGCCAGATCCAGCGCCTCCAGCAGCTCCTGGGGCAGGCACTCCGCATAGGGGATAAGGATGGCCTGATATGCCTCCCGGTTCACCCACAGCCGTCCCTCCGCCACTTTCACCTGATAGATACCCTCGCTCCCGGCCACCGCTGCCACGTCCGCAAGCCGGGCTCTCTCCCCTGTCGCATCCGTACACCCTGTCGGTGCTTTTGCGCAGCCTTCAACCGCGCCCCCCATCTCTTCATTCCCCTGTGCCGAACAGGCGATACCAGTCAGGCAGTCCCCGGGCAACACATCGCAGTCGATCTGGGCCTCCGCCAGCGCCCGCACCACCTTCTCAAAGGGCTGGTACCCGCCGCCCCACTCCGCCTCCGCATGGTACAGCACCGCCGCCGTGGCCCGGTGGGTTCCGTCCCGCAACAGCGTACAGACCCTGTTGGCATAGTCCGCCCACCTCCTAAAATACCTCCACTGGGGGTTCTTCCCCTTTGCGTAGAAATGGGGCGGGCAGTCCGGATCCGGGTACTTCGGCGAGAAGGCATGGGGCACCAGCATATTGATGCCCCGCACGCAGACATGGTCCGTGAGCCACTTCATCAGCTTCAGACCCTCCTGCCACCCGTAGGCCCCGAAGATCTCGCACATGGTGACGCCATTTTTCGCCGGGTCGATGTGGGCCGCCGAGGAGGCCATCTTGGAAATCCCCCAGTAGAAGAACTCTGCGTCCAGGTATCCGAAGGGCGAGGTGAAGAAGCCGTCCTTATGCTCCGGCCAGACCTGGTACACCACGTCCAGGCCCGCCGCGTCGAAGCCCTCCATGCTGCGGAAGTAATGGCCTGGCCCGAAGCCTATCCTGGCATGGACGCCATTGTCCTCCACCACATGCCCGATGACCTTCACCCCGTGCCTCCCGCACCACTCCCTGATCTGCCCCGTGAAATCCCGGGCGAACAGCCTTGATACCACATTCATGTAAGCATACTGCACATCCCTGCCCAGCGCGTTCTCCCTGCTCCACAGGAGGGGAAGCAGACAGGCCCATCTCTCGCCCAGCTCTTCCTCCAGGAGGCCCGGCACCTCCTCGCTCCAGGGGTAGACATGGCCGTCTGTCCCCAGCACCCTCTCGTAGGTGGCAGTGCTGCCGAAGCGGGGCTCGTCCACGAAAAAGCCCTTGACGGTCTTCCCGAACCGATCCCCGAACCGCCTGTAATGTTCCTCGTAGACCACATCGATGAAACGCCCTACCGCTTCATAGCTGATGGGGTTCACATAGTCCTTCGTCCACTCCTCGCCGCCGTTCCTGGTGACGACCAGCAGGAAGACCCGCCAGTCTCCGGCGGGGATGTCCCAGTACAGCCGCCCTGCCGTCACCGCCTGCGTCAAGTCCACAAGGCTGCCCTCCTCCAGGGCCTCCCTGCCCCCCGCCCTTTTCCCGGCGATCACCCTGTACAGGGCCTCCCCCTCCTCCAGCCAGGGCGCGATCTGGAAGGAAGCCCCCGGAAGCGGCCCCTGGGCGTCTATCTGGCGTTTGGCGATATAGCGCTTGCAGGCCTCCGGGTAAAGCGCCTTCACCTTGCCTCCCCCCAGGCCGCTGGGGTATGCCCCGTCGTCGAAGATCCAGACCTCCATCTGCCGCCTCTCCGCCTCGGACAGAATCACCTCCAGATCCCGCCACCAGCCGTAGCTTAAGTAATCCGGGTGGGGGCGGGATTCCACGATGAACCCGCCGATGCCGCCCTCCTGCATTTTCCCGATTTCCTCTCTGAGCTCCTCTTCCTTCTCCCCGTGCTGCCAGAACAGCGGGTAAAGCGAATTCTTCGTCTGTCCCATGTCCTCTCCCTTTCCCTCCGCGGAACTCCCGCGGCCGTGAACCTGCCTCTTGATTCTATTATTATCTCTTATTCCAGAGAAAGTCAACTCTTTTTACCGTTTTCCGCAAAGTCCGTTGGCCTCACAGATTCTTTTGCAAAAATCCCTGTCGGATGCTATAATGGACATACGAAATCTAATGCACGTCCAAAGAACAGGAGGGCCACACAATGAACCGTTCCCGAAGACAGATCGTCCTATTGATGACGGATTCCACCCGCCAGGATATGGTGGGATGTTACGGAAATCCGGATATGCACACGCCGAACCTGGACAGCCTGGCCGAAAGAGGGATTCGCTACCAGAACGCCTATACCTGCCAGCCGGTCTGCGGCCCTGCCCGCTCGGCGCTGTTCACCGGCATATACCCCCATTCCAACGGCAGCTTCACGAACTGCGTGCCCCTGGGGGCCAACGTAAAGACCATCGGCCAGCGGCTCGCCGACGCGGGGCTGCGCACGGCCTACATCGGGAAATGGCATCTGGACGGCGGCGACTACTTCGGCCTGGGCACCTGCCCGGAGGGCTGGGATCCGGATTACTGGTACGACATGCGCTGCTACCTGGAGGAGCTGACGGAGGAAGAGCGGCTCGCCTCCCGGGACAGCGCCACAAGCGACAAAGGCATCTCCGCGGAATTTACCTTCGGCCACCGCTGCGTCAACCGGGCCCTGGACTTCCTACACAGGCACGGGACGGAGGACTTCTTCCTGACGGTGTCCCTGGACGAGCCCCACGACCCGGGCCTGTGCCCGGAGCCCTATGCCTCCATGTTCGCGGACTACGAATTCCCCAAGGCCCCCAATGTGTGGGACACCCTGGAGGGGAAGCCGCAGTATCAGAAATGCTGGGCCGGGAAGAACCGGGAGACCGACCGGGACGCGGTAAAGATTAAGGCCCCCAGGTTCCTGGGCTGCAACGCCTTCGCGGACGCGGAGCTGGGCCGGGTGCTGGACTGCGTCAGGGCCTGCGCCCCCGAGGCCATGGTCATCTACACCTCGGATCACGGCGACGGCCTGGAGAGCCACTGCCTGCATTCCAAGGGGCCTGTCATGTATAATGAGATTGCCCGGATCCCCCTGCTGATCGCGGGCCCCGGCGTGCCCCAAGGCGTGGTGGACGGGCATCCGGTGAGCCATATCAACCTCCCGGCCATGATCCTGGAATACATGGGCCTGCCCATCCCCAGATGCTTTGAGGGCAAAAGCCTGCTGCAGGAGGTGTACGATCCGGAAATCCGGACGAACGATTATGTCATTACGGAATTTACCCGCTATGAAATCGACCATGACGGCTTCGGCGGGCTACAGATGATGCGGGCCATCTATGACGGGCGCTACAAGCTGGCGGTGCACCTCCTGGATCCTGTGGACGAATTTTATGATATGGACGCCGACCCCTGGGAGATGAAGAACCTGATCGGGGACGAAGCCTACGACCGGGAAAAGGTCCGTCTGCACAAGCTGCTCCTGGAATGGATGAACGCCACCAGGGACCCCTTCCGGGGATACCAGTGGGAGCTGCGGCCCTGGCGGAAGGACGTGGAAGCCCCCACCTGGAGCTACACGGGCTATACCAGGCAGCGGGAAAACGAGGAGTACGAGCCCCGGCAGCTGGATTACGCTACAGGCCTGCCCATGGAGGAGGCTGTCAGGCGCAAGTAGGGCCTGGCAGCGGTCCCGCTACCGTTTTTCAAATCTTCAAAAAAGGCGCATCGGCCAGGCCGAGCCGACTGGTGCGCCATGGCCAGGGAGGATATATGGCAGCAGTGACGAGCATCCATGAAAAATATATGAAGGAGGCCCTGCGACAGGCCAGGAAGGCCCTGGCTCTGGGCGAGGTGCCCATCGGCTGCGTCATCGTCCATGAGGGCAGAATCATCGGGCGGGGGTATAATCGGCGCAACACGGACAAAAACCCCCTCTCCCACGCGGAGATCACCGCCATCCGCAAGGCCAGCAAATCCATCGGGGACTGGCGGCTGGAGGAATGCACCATCTACATCACATTAGAGCCCTGCCAGATGTGCGCCGGAGCCATCATACAGGCTCGGATCCCCGAGGTGGTCATGGGCTGCATGAACCCAAAGGCAGGCTGCGGCGGGTCGATTCTGAACATCCTGGAGATGCCCCAGTTCAACCACCAGGCCGCCGTCACCAGGGGCGTGCTGGAGCAGGAGTGCAGCGGAATGCTGAAGGCCTTCTTCGCGGATCTCCGGGAGCGGAATAAGGCGGAAAAGGAGCGGCGCCGCCAAAGCCTGGAAGCGGCGGCGCCTGCGCAGGAAATGCCCCAGGCTGATTCGTAACGGCCGGGCCTGGAGGGAACCCGGACTGTTCCGGCACTGCCCCAGGCGGGAAGGAGCCCGGACTGTTCCGGCATTGCCCGACTTGAAGCCAGCCTCACTCCTCCAAAACCATGCCCTCCTCCACAAATTTCCGTTCCATCTGATGTCGGAGCTTGCGATTCTCCACAGTGTCGAAGACGATGGAAAAGTCATACCCCTCCGGATACAGCTCCTCCGCCGCCACATGCAGCTTCACCCGCTTGTGGTTGATCCATATCTTTTTGTCCGGAAGCTGGACCCGCAGCACCCCCTTCTCGTTCACCGGCTCACAGACGATGCCGATTTTCTTGTCCGGGTACAGCATGACGCTGTCCCCCAGGCGGAATTTCGCCGATAAGTCCTTCCTGTGGGAGGGCTCCTTCTTTTTCTGGATTTTAGGCCGGGATGCCTTCTCCGGTTGCTGTCCGGCATGTTCCATCTGCTCTGTCTTTGGCAGGTGCCGCTCCCATTCCTCCTGTCCCCTGCCGGGCTCCTGTCCGCCATCCTCTCCACGGGCCTCCGAAACCAATCCCTTGGATATCCTTTTCCTGTCGGATTCCTTCTCCGCTCTGGCGGCCCTTTCCCCGGCAGCTCCCTTTTCCGCTCCGGCTCTCCTTTCCCCGCCAGTCCCCTTTTCCGCTCCGGTCGTCCCACTGTCCGGCCTTCCCGCGCCCCCTGCGAAGGAAGCCGCCCCATAGGCCGTCCGGGCCGCTGTCCGGAGCATGTGCTCCGGCATGCCCAGCCTGGCCGCGATGTAGAAGGCGCAGCTCTCCCCCGCCTCCCCGATGACCATCTGGTAAGTGGGCTGCAGGCTCTCTCGGTCGAATGTCATCCTGGCGTTTATCAGGCCCTCCGCCGCTGCGGCGTACTCCTTCACCTCCGGGTAATGGGTGGTCACCAGGAACAGGCAGCCGCTCTTTTTCAGCTCCTCCATGATGGCTACGGCGATGCCCATCCCCTCCGCCGGATCCGTGCCCGAGCCCAGCTCGTCCATGACCACCAGGCTCTCCGGCCCCACCTCTCTCAGGATGTCCAGCACATTGGTGATATGGGCGGAAAAGGTGGACAGGTTCTCCGACAGATTCTGGCCGTCCCCGATGTCGCACAGGAAATCGCTGTTCATGCAGACATCCGCCTCCCGGCAGCTCACATGGAGGCCGCACTGGGCCATCATACAGTTCAGGGCCACGGTCTTGATGGCCACGGTCTTCCCGCCGGTATTGGGCCCCGTTATGACTATCCCTCTATAATCATCTCCTATGCGGAAATCCTGGGGGACGCAGTTGTCCCTGTCCATCAGGGGATGGCGGGCCTCCTTCAGCAGGATGCGCCGTCCGGTGTTAATCCGGGGCCGGGTTCCGTGGAGCTCCATGCTCAGCTTCCCCTTTGAAAAGATGAAGTCCAGCTTCTCCATGGTCCGCAGGTTCTGTGCCATGGCCTCCCCGCTCTCCGCCACCTGGGCGGTGAGGGTGTAGAGGATCCGGCGCTCCTCATTCTCCTCGTCTATCATAAGGAGCGAGAGCTCCTCGCTGTGCTTCGCCACTGCGGCAGGCTCTATGAACAGGGTGCTGCCTGTGGCGGATTTGTCGATGACGCTTCCGGATATCCGGAATTTATACTCCTTCTTCACCGGCACGCACAGGCGGCCGTTCCGGAAGGTGCTGTAGCTGTCGGACATGCACTCCTTATGGCTCTTCATGATTCCGTCGGCCTTCTCCTTCATCCGCTCCTTTGTCCGCTGGATGTCGGCGCGGATGCCATGCAGCAGCTTGGAGGCATAATCGTCCACCTGGCCGTTGCGAATCTGGACATGGATGGCGTCCCGAAGCTCCGCCAGTCCGTCCAGGTTCTCCTCATAGTAGGGCAGGGACAGCTCCAGGGCCTTGCCTCTGTCCAGGTAGTCCTTCAGCCGCTTCACCGCCGTCAGGGCGCTCTCTATCTGCTCCAGCTGGGCTGCCGTCAGGCAGTCGCCCCGGCTCGCCACGGCCAGGAGCGTCCCGATGCCCTCCATGGACACCAACGGCGGCGTCCCCTCCTTTTCCAGCAGCGTCCTGGCCTCCGTGGTCTCCCGCTGGCGCAGGGCGAGCTCCGTCTCCGACAGGCAGGGCTCCTGCTCCATGATTCTCTGCCTTGCCTGCTCCGTCAGGGCAAGCTGCGCCCATTTTTCCTTTATTTTGTCGAATTCCAGGATTTCCTCTGTCTTTCTCATGACCTCTCCTCTTTCATTTTCACAGTTAATGGTTTTTATGTTTCCCCTTTTCCGTACAAGACTGTGCATCAAAAAAGAGCACACCTATACAGATATGCTCTCTAAGTCAAAATCATTCTCTTTCCAAAGCCGGATGCCCATCGCTCTAAGAAAGAGCCCAAATCAGCATCCCACCTATGACAACACGGGAAAAAGTCTCTATACGAAGCACATTGTACGGCCGCCGGCTGCATCGCCGGCATGTTGAGCAGACCTGTGGAATCCACAGGCGGCTACTCTCTGCAATATTTATTTTGCAGAATCCTCCATCACAATGCTTCGCATAAAGTCCTCCCTTTCTTTTTTATCCTCACAGGCCGTCAGCCTTCCGCAGGCGCGAATCCGCCCCGGGGCCCGGTGCTTTTACCAGTCTACCCTATCCCGGCGGCTCTGTCAAGCATTTTGTCGCTGGCACGCCTGCCAGCTGCGCGCCTACCGCCGTCTCTCCGTCCCATCTTATAGAGCTCCTCCGTGGCCAGCCTGGTCTTTGCCACCACGTCCCCGCCCTCTGTGGGGAAGCAGTAGTAGAGCAGGTCCCCATTGCCGATGCAGATCACGTCCCCCACCTCGTACCAGTAATAGTCCGCGTACAGGCTGTAGGAGGCGCCCGGCTTCTGCACATAGTCCAGCTTCCCGTCGCAGCCCGTCAGGTGGAAGCCCGCCGCCGTGTGGCGCAGCCGCCCCTTCCCTACCCGGTAGACGCTCTTCGTGTCCACTATCACGCAGATGTCCACAGCCACGTCCAGCAGATAGCTTCCCTGCTCCAGCTCCCTGCGCACACTCTCCCGCTCCCAGCGGTACCAGTCGGGGATATGCTCAAACTCCGTCTCCCCCTCCACCGCCTCCATATAGCCGTACTCCGTCAGCTCATAGGCCTTTCCGCAGCTGCCGCAGGAAATCCGGCTGCCCTGGCCCAGCATCTGCCCTTCCGTGCCGCAATGGGGGCATTTGTACAGCACGCGGTTCAGGCAGTCCGCCCGGAAGTCTTCCGCGATGCGGATTCCGTTCTCCTGCTGCCAGCGGAAATTGTCGAAGCCAAACCTCTCCTGGATCGCTTCGTTCAGCTCCCCGGCGGATTTCTCCTGAATCTCCTCCGGAGACAGCAGATACTCCATATCCGCGCTCACGTCCACCTTGCGCAGCTTCAGGTTGTTGTACAGGGGGTCTCTGGCGAAGGCCCCGTAGGTGCGGATCATCACCACCGGGACACCCAGTATCTTCAGGCATTTCCCCAGGCTGTCCGGCAGGGGCGTGGCAGTGCCGTCGAAGCTGTAGCTGGCCTCCGGGAAGAGGAGCACGGAGCTTTTCAGGTCCTTCACCGCATACAGCATGTCCCGCACCAGCGCCATGTCCGTGACGAACTTCCTGGTAGGGATGCAGCCGATGGCGCGCAGGAGCCAGTTCTTGCCCACGAAGCCGTCGGAGGTGCATACGGTGTTGAAGGGCCTGGGATACAGGATGGTGGCCGCGATCTTCAGGTCGATGAAGCTGGAATGGTTCATGAGAACCAGGCATGGCTCCCCCTTTCCCAGGCGCTCCATGCCGATTTCCCTGTATGTGAAATGCGTGGCCCGGAGATCTTGTATGGACAGGAGCTTCAGCAGCAGCCTGAAAATCCATGTAGGCCTCACAGGGCTCCGGTGGATTCCCATGGGCCGCACCAGCACCTTCTCGATAGGCATCTCTTTTATTTTTATCTTCATGTACCGCCCCTCATTTTGCCCCGCGGCCCCTTACCGCGTGACGCTCCCCTGGCTTTGTCTGATGTCCGCCTAAAGCGCCTCCTTATTGCAGTGTCGGAATCCCCTTTCACAGTGTCCGCCCCTGCCATGCATCCCATGCCAGCAGGCCGCCCTGCTTTACTCCGCTATATAGGTAGGCGCGTTCTTCGGGCTCCTCCCCTTGATGACGTTATGGTAATACGCATAGGTCATGGGGGTGTCCTTCTTCAGGATGTCCGCGTCCAGCACCTTGCCCAGGAACACAGTGTGGGTGGATGTCTCCATCTTGTCGATTACCTCGCAGACGATGTAGGCACAGGCATCGGTGACCACCGGCAGGAAGCCCTTCACCCCATAGTCCACCTCGTCGAACTTATTGTTGTCCCTGCCGCTCTTGAAGCCGAAGGTGCCGATGATGCCGGGCCTGGAATTCTCTCCCAGGATGGAGATGGCGAACTTCCCGGTGTCCTGGATGCACTGGTTGGTGTAGTTGTCGTGGTTGATGCTCACAGCGATGGTGGCGGGCTCCGATGTGATCTGCATGGCGCTGTTGGCCGTGCAGCCGGTGGCCCTGCCCTTGTCCCAGGTGCTGACTACGTATACGCCGTAGGATAATTGATGGAATGCGCTTTTGTTCATGATTTCATTCTCCTCTCTTCTTTGTCCTTTTTGTCCCTATGTCCCTGTCACATGCACCGTCAATGGTTATAGTCGAATCCACATTTCTCCAGAAATGCCCTGGCCATCAGCGTGGCCCCCACCCGGTTGGGATGTACCCTGTCCCAGGCGATGAACGTGGAATGTCGTATCTTACAGTAATCCTCATACATCTGCTGGAAGTCCACGAAGGTGCAGCCATGCTTTTCGGCAAGCCTGGCGCAGATGGCCACGTACTCGTCCATGCGCCTGCGCATCCCGTCCTCCCGGTTGGGCTCCATGTAATAGGGCGAGAGCAGGAAGATGCCCTTTACGTTCCGCTTTACCTGCGCAATCATCTCCTCCACGTTCCGCTCGTATTCCTCCGGGAACACCTGGCCGTCGGGGATGGCCGGGGAGTCGAACTGTCTCCACACGTCATTGATGCCGATGCAGATGGAGACCCAGTCCGGCTTCAGATCCACCACATCGCTCTGGAACCTTGCCAGCAAATCCCGGCTGGTATTGCCGGAAATCCCGGAATTCGTCACGCGGATCCGCCGCTCCGGGTAGTACGCCGCCAGCATATTGTCGATGATCCGCACATATCCGATGCCCAGATTGTCGAACAGCCCCTCCCCCACCGGCTGGGCGCTGCCCATGTCCGTCACGGAGTCCCCTGCGAATACGATTCTGTCCATATCCTGGAAAATCATTTTACACCTCCTGCGTGCCCTGACACGCGCCTTGGAATGCTTTTGTATTGATAAGAATAGATTACTTTATGGAACCGGAATTGTCAACCGCCAAATCGCCGGAGCCCTTCTTCCGCTCCGTCTTTCTATACACCCCCGGCGAAACCAGAAAATGCCTCGTGAATTTCCTGGTGAAGCTGGCGGCATCGGAATACCCCACCTTGGATACGATCGTTCCCACGGAATCATCCGTCTCCACCAACAGCTTGGCTGCCATGTCCAGCCTTTTCTCCGTCATATATTCGATGAAATTCTTTCCCACAGCCTCCTTGAAAATCTTGCTGAACCAGGGCCCTGTCATTCCGAACCTCTCCGCCGCCATGACCAAGGACATGTCCGGACGCATATAGTTCTGGTCTATGAAGTCCAATATCTCCTTCATGCGCCCGTCCCCCATCACCTCTTTCCGCTTCCTGCGGCACTCCACCTCTGTCCGGCAGAACCGCCGGAGCTGGCCGAAGAATTCCTCCATATCCGTGTATCCCAGATACCTCTCCCCGCCTCCGTCCTCCAGGCATACCGCATCCCGGAATACGCCCGACATAATCCGGTTCGTCAGAAAAGCCTGGGCGGATTCCGGAGCCCACTGCCAGATCTGCAGAAGCTCCCCGTGCAGGCGAGGAACCCGTCATAATACTTATAGATCCTTTCTGTCAGATAGAAATCCTCCGCCCACTTTTCCGCGATGTCGCTGTACAGCCTGCGGCCAAAGTTCTGCATGTCCTCCCCGGTGGCCTTCAGTACGATTGCGGCCATATACTTTTTATCCAGATGCAGCCCCATGTCCACGATTTTTTCCTGCACCGGTTGGGAATCCATGTCCAGGCTGCCCTGTTCCTCCAGCATGTCCCGGATATACTCATTCAAGAGCTTCAGTTCATCCTGTCGCCTGTCCCTCGTCTTCTTGTCGAACAGATTATAGAGTTTCCGTATGGGCATGTAATTGTACATGAACAGCAGGACGCTGAGGAAAAATGTAAGGAAGTTCACCATGTCCACCAAGTACCAGCCGCATAGTTCGGAATGGGCTATCTTGCCCATATATTCCGTTCCCCCCAGCCGAATACGGTGATATTCGCTGCTGCCGTCCCAGTCCATCAGAAGCTCCGCCAGAACCTTCCGCAAATCCGGCTCCCCCACGGCCCCATCCGGTACCTGGCTGTAAAGCACCTCAATTCCACCACATAGGATTTCAGTCGCTTTACCGCATCCACGGAAGAGTAGGACTCCTTGCTCAACTGATATGGCGTAAAATCCTTGTCCAGACAAATCTGCTGGGCAATGGACGTAAAAGAGCGCATTCGCGCCTCCAGCTTCCACATCTTCTCATTGACAGAACACACTACCTCTCTTTGTTTTCCCTACTCTAACGCAAAAAAGCAGAACGTTCCAGATGTGATTCTTCAACTGGGTATTTCGTTCTTGCTTTTTACTTACTGCCATCCTTATTTTATTGTGCGGAATTTCTTTTTTTCTTGACAACCCGTCCAGGTTCGGCTATACTAAAAAGGCCGTACCTCTTCAAGGTCCGGTACAGTGATGAAATTCGGTCTTGCGCAATGGGAATCCGTGAACCGTGTCAGGTTGGGAACAAAGCAGCACTAAGCGGAACCTCTCATGTGCCGCGAGGCAGCCGGGTGGAGCTGTACCGGCCTTGAAGGGGTACGGTATTTGTGTGTATGGGAAATGGAGAAAGTCATTTTCGGTGCTCAGGGCAGCAGACACCGGAGGCAACTTAAAAGGAGCGCGCATCTGCGCCGCTCCTTATGGGGGTTGGGGGCGGTTAGCCACCAACAAGCTGGGGCTAGTATATACCGGCTTATTGCTTGCCGTTACCTTGACGCTTATTGCATAGTTGATTTTCTGCTGCCAATTCTTATTACGTTATCAAACCGCCCCAAATAATCCTCCGACCAATTATGGGAAATTACGATACGGGTCACATCTCGGAGATTAAAAATAAACTCATTAATCATAGTGATGTTTTCCGGATCCAAACCGGTGGTAGGCTCATCAAAAATCAGTATCTTGGGATTTCGCCGCAGGGCACGGGCGATATTAATGCGCTGACGTTCACCGCCAGAGATATTATCGCCAAAATCCCCTAGAGGCACATCCCCCACCCGCTGGGCCAGGGCTGTCAGATTCAGCTTCTGGAGAAGCGCATGGTATTCCTCCGAGTCCCGATTCGGCAGTCCGCCAAACATGGTGATATTTTCGTACAGGGAAGCATTGAATATGTAGGGGTTCTGGTCAACGACACCCACCAGCTTATACACCTCTTGTTCCGAAAGCTGGCGGATATCCTGTCCGCCCAGGGAGATTGTTCCTTGATAGCCATCGTAATATTTCAAAAGGAGTTTGAGCAGGGTGGACTTTCCGCTCCCGCTCTCCCCGACTACCGCATAGCATCCCCCCAGAGCAAAACGCTCAGTCAGCCCACTGTAGAGCTGCCGGTCGCCAAAGGCGAAGGAGACATCCTCATAAACGGTGTCCGTCTGTGGGGAGATGGATAGGCCACTGTCCACGGGGCAGGGCATGTCCCGCTGTTTGCCCAGCTTCTCAATGGTGCCCTTGGTGGAGCGCATCTCCACAATATAGTTCGTCATATTGGAAAAACCGTTGGAAATGGCGGAAAAATAATTCAAGGCGGAGTAAATCATACCAGCGGACATGATTCCTTGCATAACCAGCCAGCCACCGAGTAGCATACAGACGGTGCCGGACAGTCCGCCCATAGACAACAGTGATTCGAAACTCATCTGGCCGATGAAAAAATCTTTTGCCCAAGCGCGTTGGCGGGTGGAATTGGCCACCCCGTGCCGATCCTCACAGGCCTGTTCCCTGCCGTTGGATCGAATCGCGCCGCAGCCCTCTACCGTCTCCTTCAGAACGTTAGTATAGTTCTCCGATGCTTCGGAATAGGCGGTCTTGCTCTTCTGCCGCATGTTGGCGAAAGGCTTGGTGACCAAGAGGGGCAACGCGGCCATGGCCAGAGCTGCGGCCAGCATGAAGGGGTGCAGTATCCACAGCAGGATGGCTGACAGCACCATGGAAGCCACGGTATGGGCAACGAGAGGGATGTTCCACAGAAAGCCGCTGACGTACATATCCGTGTCCGTATTGATGAGGTTCAGATAAAATGCGCTGTTCTCGCGGCGGAACTCGCTGAAAGGACGTCTCAGGAGATTGTGCACAATGCTGTCCTTGATTCCCAGTTCCCCATTGGACAAATAGGCCAGGCGAATCCCCAGCGATATTCCGGTCAACAGATAGCTGAAAACCAGCAGGACCAGTTTAATCAGGCACAACTGCACCACACCAGTCAGATTGCCCAATTCCGCGCATTCGAGTGTTTTCCCTGATAAGTATGCCCCGGCGGCATTCACTGCGGACATCGCCATATACATGGCACAGGTCAGTGTCAACAGCCACTTTCCCTTGAGTGATAAAATTTTCATATATTAACCCCTTCCGAAAATTTGACATCTTGCCCTCAAAATACTGTTGCAGACAGTTTTCTATTGCCTGAGCATGGCCCGGTGCCGTGGGTTTCACAATTCCTTTTCGCGCCCCATAGGCAGCGCCCAACTCCTCATCGTAGATGACCATATATTCGTCAGGTCTTATATCGCTCATCCCATACCCTCCCAAAAATATATCGCTTTTACCCGATATTGAGACCCATGTTTCCCGCACAACTCTCTATCGGATTGTTTAAATATACGATATCACAACAAGACGCTAAAGTACATATCGACACTTGTTCCCTGAAAATAACACAGAGCGACAGGTTTGGTTTCCCTTGACATAGGGAATAAAAAATGTATAATAATTCTAAACACTTTCTATTGTGCTGAGAAGGAGGTTCATCTATGAGAGAACTATTCCTTGGCGAGTACATTAAACAAGAACGGCTGAAGCAGGGAATCACCCAGGAACAACTGTGCGCAGGCATCTGCGAACCTATTACGGTCTCCCGCATGGAAAATGGCAAGCAAACCCCATCTTACAACCGTATCTGTGCCTTTCTTCAACGTTTAGGCCTGCCGGACGAGCGGTTCTTTGCCCTGTTGAGCAAAAATGAACTGGAAATTAAGACTTTGCAGGATGAGATTTGTGCCGACCGCATACGATTTGAGCGAACATCACCAGAACACCGCCCACCTATACAGGCGGCGGGACTACAAAAGCTGGAACAGTTGGAAAAACTTGCAGAGCCGGATGACCGAATTGTTCGTCAGTACATTATGAGTGAGCGCGCCACTTTTGGCAAGCCGGATGGCCCCTACAGTCCGGAGGAGAGGCTGAAACTCCTGCTGGAGGCTTTACACATAACGGCCCCCAATCTTGATTTGGAAGAAATCAACTTGGGTCTGTACAGTATGGAGGAGACTACACTGTTAAACAAGATTGCTGTGACCTACGCACAGATGGGGCAGCTAAAAAAAGCAATTGACATTTATCGTCAATTGCTTAAGTATGTGCAGAAGCACTATTGTGACGGAATGTCCCGATATGCAGGAAAATTTGCTCTGATTGCCTATAATTACACTAATGTGCTCTTTATGGCAAGACGCTATGATGATGCTCTTGAGGTCGCTGAACTAGGACGGAAGGTCTGCGTGGAGTACCCTCACTATCAATTTCTGCCTGGAATTTTGGATCTTATGGGCGGATGCTATTTCTATCAGGGCAATTTGGAAAAATGTAAGGAATACTATAGAGACGCATACTATCTCTATAAAGTAATCGGAAATGAGCGTGACCGCCTGCTTTTGGAAAAGGCGGCGAAAGAACGTTTAGGGCTGGACTTCCCTTTTTAATGCTCTCCATCAAACAAGCCCGGATCCTCCGATTGAACTGGTGTGCTGGACCAAGAAACAGGATGTTCCGGTGATGCCGATTCATCTAATCCTTCGCTATTTTCCGGTTCTTCCTGCTCCGAGATAGCCGGAGGCGTGCCGGAGTCCATGGGAGAAATAGCTAAAGCTTGTGTGGAAAACGCAGGGAAGACCAGCAGCAATACCGTCAACAGCGTGAGCAGTTTATTCTTCATTTTGGATAACCATCCTTTCTTTTTTTGATGTCCTTATCATACACTATATTCATCACAAACGCCATATCGTTTTCAGTTACCTACATTTAACACAAAACGACAGGCAGGCCAAGCAGTATATACCGGGTAAAGACAATGGTGGTGCTGCTTACAGCCATGTCGTAGCTGAGCCCCTGGAACTCGCTGCCCAGGCAGAACAGGGACTTGCCGACCCTGAAAAAGACCTCAATGCTCCACCGATTCCCATATAAGCGGACAGCCTCCCTGTTGCTGATGCCGCAGTCGGTCGTCAGCAGGATGATGTATTCGCCCGCCTTGTTCCTGTTCCTGACGAACACAAGCTTTACAGGGATGCCGTGCTTCTTCATCGTCACCGTGATGGAGCCGAACACATTCCCCGCCCTGTTAAATGTGAACAACCAATCGGGGCAGAAAGTCAGGGTTTTCGCAGCCTCTACAGCTTCTCAATCACGCAGGCATGCCTCCGTTTTAACCCTTTTGCACCCTTATCATACGAAATGCCCACCAGCAGAATATCCCCACCATATCCTGACAAAGCCTCAGGGTATCTTTTGTCCTTAATCTGGGCAATGGCTCCCCTGGCCGTCAGGTTCCACTTCAGCTCTACCACCAATGCCGGAAGCGGGGAGAGCTTCTTGGGAAGATAGACGATATCCGCATACCCATCGCCTGAGGGCAGCTCCTCAAACTTCAAATAGTAGTCTTTATAGCTGAAATATGCCAGTTTAATCACACTGCGCAGCGACTGTTCGTTATGATAGAACAGAGGGGCCGTTTCCTCTGCGTGAATCTTCTCAATCTGTGCCGCCACCGCCTGCGCATTTCCCTGAACCGTGTCGGCAATCAACTGGTCGCTTTCACGGACGCGCCGGATTGTCTCGTCACGTTTTACCCTGCGGATCGATTTTGCGAACTCCAGCCGAATCTCCTCATTGGGGATGCGTGCCGTCTTCGTTTCCCTGTCATAGGCCAGATATCCCAGATGAATCAGAAGCGTCAGTACATCGTCACGATCCCGAAAGGTGACAATGTCGTTGGCGAACCCGCTTGTATCCACCGGAACCGCTACCCCGCCAAGCAACTGCGCGACGGTCTTCGACATGCCGTCAAAGTCCAGGCTGATATATTCCATCAGGCTCCTGGATGCCGAAGTCTCCGTCCAATAGGAAGAAAACTCACGGCTGCGCAGGGCCTCCATGACGGCATTGGGGTTGTAGATAGACATCCCGCCCAATGTGTAGCCGTCATACCATTGTTTCATCATGGAGAAGTCAAAGTCCTGCTCTGCACAAAGCGCCTCCACTTCCCTTTCCGTAAAGCCCGCATAATCCGCGAACATCCTGGGGTTCACGATTGTGTACTCTTTGAAATCCGAAATCGCCGACTGGGAGCCGTCCTTTTTCATCGGTAGAATCCCTGTGATATAGACAGCGGCGAAAACCTTGTCAGTGGCACCGCTGTTCTTGAAAAGGGCCCGCAGGAACTCCAGGTACTCGCGCTGTGTCCTCGTTTCGTCCTTTCCCTCCCGAATAGGCGCGTCCCACTCGTCAATAATCATAATGAATTTCGTCCCTGTGACCTGGACGGTATTTGCCAGAGTCGGGACGAAGCCTTCGGCAGCTCTCGCCTCCGGATAGCTTTCCGCCAGCTCGCGAATCACATTTCTTTTGATATACGGCACCAAATCGCCAAAGGACGTCTCTCCAATCACCGCCGTCATATCCAGATAGATGACATCATATTGATTCAAATGCTTCCGATAGGAGGCGACATATCTGGAATCTGTAGCAATCTGCAGGTCTTCAAACAGTGCCGATGAATCACAGCTTCTGTCATAATAGGCACACAGCATTTTTGCCGCGAAGGACTTCCCAAAACGACGGGGTCTGCTGACGCAGGTCAGTTTTTCCGTCGTATCAATAGTTTTGTTGATTAAATCTATCATGCCGCTCTTATCCACATAGATGCCGTTCCTTATGGCAGCAAACCCGCTGTTTCCCGGGTTCAGGTAATTCCCCAAAGCCCTCACCTCCCTCTGGTATGGTTAGCTTATCATACATTTATGAAAATAACAAGTATACTGCATATTTTATAGAAAGCTTGTGAAAGTACAATATGCGTGATATGATAATCGCATCAGAAGACCTGAAAGCAGCGAAAATAATGGAGATGAATTTATGGAGATGGCCCTTGAGACAATCGATTGTATGATGCGGGACTGTGCCCTCTGCCCCCGGCGTTGTCATGCAGACCGGACTTCGGGAAAGACGGGCTTCTGCGGGCAGGGCGCCGAAGTGGCGGCGGCCCGGGCGGCCCTGCATTTCTGGGAGGAACCCTGCATCTGCGGCAGCCGGGGCTCCGGGGCGGTGTTCTTCTCCGGCTGCAATCTGCAGTGCGTCTTCTGCCAGAACCATGACATCGCCCTGGGGAAAAGGGGACGCGGACTGTCCCTGGAACGGCTTTCCCGGATTTTCCTGGAGCTCCAGGAGAAGGGTGCCGTCAACATCAACCTGGTCACCGCCGGACATTTCCTGCCCCAGGTCTGCCTTGCCCTGCAGATGGCAAAAAGCGCGGGCCTCACTATCCCTGTGGTATACAACAGCTCCGGCTATGAGAATGTGTCCTCCCTGCGCATGCTGGAGGGCCTGGTGGACATCTATCTGCCGGATCTGAAATATCGCTCTCCTCAGCTCTCCGCCCTCTACTCCCATGCTCCCGACTATTTCGAGGCAGCCTCCTCGGCCATCGCGGAGATGTTCCGGCAGGTGGGCAGACCTGTCCTTTCCCCGGACAGCGGGCTGATGGAAAAAGGCGTCATCGTGCGCCATCTGCTTCTCCCGGGCTGCGCAGGGGACTCCAAGCGGATTCTGCGCTACCTCCATGATACCTACGGAAATGACATCTATGTCAGCATCATGAACCAGTACACGCCGCTGGCGCATCTAAAGCGGATGCCGGAATTCGCCCGGTCGTCCCTGACCCGTCCGGTGACGGAGGAGGAGTATGCGCGGGTGCTGGATTTCGCCGACAGGATCGGCATCGAGAAGGGCTACATGCAGGAGGGCGGCACGGCTACGGAGAGCTTCATTCCGGCCTTCGACGGAGAGGGACTCTGATGCCCGGCATAGCGCTTCCGACAGCTTCGGCCCTCGGCCATCTCTTCGCCGTCACGCCGGACACGCCGGGCATCCGCCCCGGAGACCCTCTCAAATCTGTGCCCGCATCATATAATACCCGAAATCCCCGGGCTGGGCAGGCTCCTCGGCGCATTCGAAGCTCTCGAAGCCGAACATGATGGCCACCTGCTTCTCTCTCTCGTAGAAATTCCCCGGCACTCCTATGTAATAACAGTCCTCGCCTTTGTGCTCCACCCGGGCCAGGAGCAGATGGTGGTAATTGTAGTAGCCATGGAGCAGGAAGCTGTTGTTCACGGCCCTGTAGCTATCCTCCGAAAACAGCACGAAATCCGAGGGCCCGATGGAGAGGTATTCCCTGGCATCCTGGAAGGGCCGGATATGGGGGTAGATGGCCCAGAGCTGCTGCCACTTGTCCTCCATGAGCCTGGCGGGCCTCCTGCCGGGCTCCGCAGTCGCCTTCGCTGCCGTCCTCCGATGCCCAGGGGCATTCTGCCCTATTGCGCCATCATTCCTCCCATCCGCCGAACCGTCCTCATGGCTGGATGCTTCCATGGATACCCTGTTTCGGCGGTTTCCAGGGTCTTCCCATTCCACGGCGCTCCCCCGCCTGGCGTTCTGCACGCCTTCCCCGGACGCTGCCTCCCTGCGGCTTTGATGGCCCATCTCTACAGGCATCTTCCCGCTTCCGTCATCGTGCCCTGTCCATTCCACGGACATCCTTCTGTGTCCGCCATCGGCCTCCCTCCCGTCAGATGCCCAGCGGCGTTCCGCATCCCCATATGTCTCTCCTGCCGTATGCTTCATGCTGACCGCCATGTTTCCTGCCCCCTTTCGAACCCATTCTCCGCTTGCGGCTCCCTCTACGCTGCTTCCCCGCAGCTCGCTTTCAGGCCGCTCCTTCGTCCCGCTCCTGACAGCCCCGCCCTCTGGCCGCGGTTCGGCTTCTTCCAGGGCATCCGCCTTCTCCAGCCTGCCCTCCGGCCCGCTTTCTTCCGCTATCTCCTCCCGGAATACGTTGCCTTTGGCAGTTTCCTCCATAATCACTTCCTTTCCTTCTGTCGCCGTTCTGAATCCATCCTCCTGCACAGCCTCTCTCGGTACTATATCTCCGTCGTCTTCTGTCACGATTTCCAATGACCCACTATCTTCTGCGGCTCCTGCCCTTCGCCAGTTATCACTTCCTCCATCCGGCACCACTGCTCCCGCCGCTGTTCCTTCTTTCCGAACCTCTCTTCCTCCATCCGGCGCCGCCATCCTCGCCGCCTTTCGTCCGGCATCATCAGGCTGCCGCCTTGCACCCCCGCTGTCAACCTGCCACCTACAGGAGACCTCCCGCCCCGGGCCCAAGGGGATGCGCAGACCGCAAAGCTCCCCATAGCCGATGCCGGTGCCGCCGATATCCTCCAAATTCCGCCACTGCTGCCTAAACTGCCCTCTCCCCGCGGAAATCTCTATCCTTCCGCAGTTTTCCTCCCTGTCCCTGCCTTCCCGATTCCTGCCGCAGAGCATCACGTCCCGGGCAAAGGTATCCGTCTGATGCAGCCCAGTCACGGACAGCTCCACCCGCAGCGTCCCGTCCCGCGCCTCCAGCTTCGCGAAGCCTCCCCCTCTGACCCGCACGCCTCCCTCAAGGTAATCCAGATACTTCACTTTCCTGTCATATAACATAAAAATACCCCCGAATCTATTGATGGCCTCATCCGTCTAAAGATAGCTTCCATCTAATATATTCGGGGGGTTGTCTCACTTATTCCTAACCGGGCAAATTCTGTCCCTAAGCTGTCAAATAATCCTGTAGATTATTAAGAATCCTTCGAATCAAAGAATCCTTTGGATTCTTAATAGTCAATGCTGTCCAGATATTTCATGTAATTCACTACCATCAGCGCGATCTTGAACGTCAATGCATCATCGAAATTGCGTAAATCCAGTCCCATGCTCTTCTGGAGCTTCTCGATGCGGTACACCAATGTGTTCCTGTGGACGAACAGCTGCCTGGAGGTCTCGGACACGTTCAGGTTGTTCTCGAAGAACTTGTTGATCGTGGTCAGGGTCTCATCGTCCAGGTCGTAGGGTACATTGTCGCCGAAAATCTCATCGATGAAAATCCGGCACAGGTTCACCGGCAGCTGATAGATCAGACGGCCGATTCCCAGCGTGCTGTACGCCACCACATTCCTCTCCGCATAGAATATCTTTCCCACGTCCAGCGCCATCTTGGCTTCCTTGTAGGACTTCGACACGTCCTTCAGCTCCTGCACCACCGTTCCGATGGCCACCTTCACGTTCAGCATGGCCTCCGCGTTCATCATGCCCACGATGACGTCCGCGATCTCCAGAAGCGCTTCATTTGTATAGTCCGGCTCCAGCGCCTTGATCAGGATGACGCTGCTCTCGTCCACGGCCGTGATATAGTCCCCGGCATGGCTGGAGAACATGCCCTTCAAGAGCTCCATCACCACGCCGTCCTTCTCCAGCTTCGTCTCCACCAGGAAGACCACCCTGGGCACTGCCACCTCTACGTGGAGCTTCTTGGCCCTGTTGTAGATATCCACCAGAAGCAGGTTGTCCAGCAGGAGGTTCTGGAAGAAGTTGTTCCTGTCGAACCTTTCCTTGTAGGCGATGATAAGGTTCTGCAGTTGGCACACCGCAATCTTCCCCACCATGTACACGTCCTCGCCGGAACCCTTGGCAACTAAAATATACAGAAGCTCTCCCTCGTCCATAATCTTCAACAGATGATGGACACCGATCACCTGGCTGTCTGCAGGGGAATTTGCGAATCCGCTGACCAGATCCGCGGTAATGTCAAGCTGTGAAGTCGTGGAGGCCACAGGTGTGCCCGATAAGTCGTAGACACATAAATCCACTTTCGTGATGGCCTTCAGTTCGTCTATGCTGGTCTGAATCGTCTGACTTGAAATCATGTAATCTCCCATCTGCCCCTTTAGCGGTCACACCAATCAGGCTTAATAATCTTGAAATCTTGAAAAAAGGGGTGCCGTCTCCGACACCCCCTATATTTCCCAATACTAGTTCGTGATAACCTGCTCGGTCTCCTTATCGAATACATGAATCTTATCGATATCGAACGCGAACTTGATCTTGTCGCCAGGCCTTGATGTGGTGCGGGGATCCACTCTTGCGGTGATGGGGAACTCCTCCAGATCAAAGTACAGATAAACCTCTGCGCCCAGCAGCTCGTACACCCTTACGGATGACTCGAACACGGTCTTAGGATCGCATTTTGCCAGGAACTCATTGCTGTCATAGATATCCTCGGGGCGGATACCGAATGTAACGGTCTTCCCGTCATAGCCGCCGGCGATGAGCTTCTTGGACTTCGCCTCCGGCAGAGGGATGCTCTTGCCGGCAATCTCCAGACTGGCGGTACTGCCGGACACCTTCACCTTGGCATCCAGGAAGTTCATCTGAGGAGATCCCATGAATCCTGCAACGAACAGGTTCTGGGGCTTCTGGTACAGGTTCTGGGGCGTGTCGACCTGCTGGACGACGCCGTCCTTCATAACGACGATCCTGGTACCAAGCGTCATAGCCTCGGTCTGGTCATGTGTAACGTAGATGATGGTGGTGCCCAGTCTCTGATGCAGTTTGGAAATCTCAACACGCATCTGCACGCGCAGCTTCGCATCCAGGTTGGACAGAGGCTCATCCATCAGGAACACCTTGGGATTACGCACGATGGCACGGCCCATGGCAACACGCTGTCTCTGACCGCCGGACAGAGCCTTCGGCTTACGGTCAAGGAGAGGAGTCAGGTCGAGGATCTTGGCAGCTTCCTTAACCATCTTGTCGATCTGATCCTTGGGAACCTTCCTCAGCTTCAGACCGAACGCCATGTTATCATATACGGACATATGAGGATACAGAGCGTAGTTCTGGAATACCATTGCGATATCGCGGTCCTTGGGCTCTACATCGTTCACGACTCTGTCACCAATCTTCAGTTCACCGGAGGAAATATCTTCCAGACCAGCAATCATACGGAGGGTAGTGGACTTACCACATCCTGAAGGTCCTACGAAGATGATGAATTCCTTATCTGCAATTTCCAGATTGAAGTCCTTGACAGCTTCGAAGCCGTTGGGATACACCTTGCAGATGTTCTTCAAAGATAAACTTGCCATAATACAAAACTCCTTTCACGTTTGCATGGTTTCTTTTACTCTAGTTTTAACGATGGCCTCGCATCGCTTCACCCTGTACTAAGTATAACGAAAAAAAGTATTTTATTCCATACCACTATTCCACAAATATTTTTTTGCAAAACCTCTAAAATGCTTATAAACTTGCGGTCTTTTTGTGGTTTCTGTCACTTTGTACATTTTATTCACTTATCATTCGTCAACATGCCAAGGCCTCTAGGATTCTCCGATGCGGGGCGGCTCCTCCTGGATGCTCTCGTCCAGCTCGTCCTTGAATATCCTCTCGTCCTCCCCGGCCTCCTCCAGGCCCTCCGCGCCCGCTTCCCCGTCAGCCTGGCCCACGCCGTTCATCTGGTCCTCCAGCTTCTGGAAGAATTTGTTGTAGAGCTTGGCGTCCGCCCAGGCCGGGACGGAGAAGCCGAACAGGAACACGATCGGCATGATCTGGGGCGCCAGGACGAAGAGCACTGCCGGCACCACGGACAGGATCATCATCAGGATCGTCTTGGGGAACTGCAGGATTCCGATGAAAAAAGCGTTCTTGATCGTGCGCATCACCGTATTGTCGAACTTTGCCAGCACGGGATAGACAAAGGTGAACGTAAACAGCACCAGCACGGCCACTACAGCCAGGACGATCTTCATGGGCTGCCCGAAGCTTATGGTGGAGAAGCGCAGAATCAGGAAATCCCCCACCAGCAGTATGATGACCACCAGCTCGATCAGCCAGATCACGATGCCCTGGCGGAGATTGAGCTTAAAGGACTTGAAATAGTCCCTGGCGATATAGCACTCCTCGTCCCTGGCAATCTTCAGCGCCATGTAGTGCAGCGCCGTCAGGGCCGGTCCCACGGTGACGATCGGGATGCAGCAGATCAGCGTCAATACGTTCAGCCACATCAGGTCGGCCACCTTGTTCAGGAACTGCATCAACGGACTGTCCAGATTAAAAAGCTTCATAAAGATTCTCCTCCTGTCTTAAAAGACTTTCTCCATGGGCGTCAGCCGTATGCCCGAAATCTCCATCTCCGGCTGTACGGTGCGGAACCCTTGTTTTCTGTAGAAATTCACGGCTGTGGAAGCCGCCTCCAACGACATGTACCGTTCCCCTGCCTCATTTTTCAAATAATCGCACAGCTTTCCAAGGATGGAGCTCCCGATGCCCCTGCGGTGGAGGGCATCGTCCACGAACAGCAGGGAAAGGTGGTTCCCGTCCCTGACAGATCCCGCGCCCACGATCCTGTCCCCGTCCAGGGCCACCATCAGCCGGTACTCCCCCCGCAGGAAGGCCTCATGCAGCTCGTCCCCTGTGATGAAGTCGAAAAAATGCCGCACGCCCTCCTCCGGGTATTCCTTTCCCTCATGCTGAAGGAAAGTGCGCCAGACCATCTCCATGGCAGGCATCCATTCCGCTTTCCTGGCCCATCTGACCTCATAGGGCCTCCTCAGGCTTCTAATATCCATCGTCCCCGCCGTTTCCGCTTTTGTTCATCCAAGGACATTCTCCTCCACCCAGCGGCAGATGTCCTGCATCACCTGGCTCCGGTTGGTCTCGTTGAGCAGCTCGTGCCGCCCGCCCGGGTACAGCTTTAACCGGATATCCGTAAGCCCCGCCGCCACCAAAGAATCATATGCCCTTCTGACGCCTTTCCCGTAGTCGCCCACCGGATCCGCATCCCCCGACACCATGAACACCGGAAGCTCCCTGGGAACCGCGGCCAGGTTCTCCGGGCTGTAGAGCCTGAGCACCAGCTCAAAAAGCGCGCCGAAGCCGTTCACCGTAAACGTAAATCCGCACATGGGGTCGGCGATATAGCGGTCCACCCGCTCCCTGTCCCGGCTCAGCCAGTCAAAAGCCGTGCGCCTGTCCGTTATCCCCCTGCCGTAGCCGCCGAAGGCCAGCCTGTCCAGGAGCCTGCTCACATGGCCGGAACCGCAGAAGAGCTTCTGTATGCCCGCCACCAGCCTGGCCATGTCCAGCACGGCCTTGGGCTGCATTCCCGTGCCCATGATTACCGCGCCGGATATCCCCGTGCCGTAGCGGCACAGGTAATTGCGGGTGATGAAGGAGCCCATGCTGTGGCCCATGAGCACATAGGGCACCCCCGGGTACAGCTCTTCCGTCAGCTTCTTTAACCGGTGCACGTCCCGCACCAGGACGGTGGCCGGATCCTGCTCGCAGAAATACCCCTGCTTCCCTCCCTGGCCCACGGATTTCCCATGGCCCAGATGGTCATCGCCCGTGACCACGAAGCCCCGCTCCACCAGGTACGCCGCGAATTCCTCATAGCGCTCCGCATACTCCGCCATGCCGTGCACCACCTGGAGGACGCAGCGGACCTGCCCTGTATCCTCCGGCCGGTAGCGGACGGCATGTATCCTGCTCTTCCCGTCCCTGGAATCAAAATAGAATTCTTCTTTGACCATGCAGTCTCCTCTGCCGCCTTCGGGCGGCTTAGTCCCGGATGGAGGAAGCCCACCTGCCGGGCTTCCTCCGCACAAGGGACGTCAACAGATTTCCGCTCCCGCCGGCATTTCCTTTTCAGGTGCCACCAGAGCAAGCCTCCCCTCCGCGTCCTCCGCGCATAAAAGCATCCCTTCGGACAGCACCCCTGCCAGCTTGGCGGGCTTTAGGTTCACCAGCACCATCACCTTCTTGCCCACCATCTCCTCGGGCGAATAATGGGCCTTGATGCCGGATACGATCTGCTTCACCTGGCTGCCGACCTTCACCTGGCTGCACAGGAGCTTCTTGGACTTGGGCACCGCCTCGCAGGCGATGATTTCCCCCACCTGGAACTGGAGCTTCGCGAAATCATCGTATGCAATCTCCGCCTTGGGCTCTATGTCGATGATGTCATCTGCTCTCTCCGGGCTGTCAGCCCGGGACGTCTCCGCCCCGGCCTGCCCTTCGTCTCCGGCGGCTTCCGCGCTCTCCCGGGCCGCCGCCATGGCCGCGGCCATCTCCTCGTCCTTCTTCTCCACTTCCTTCATGTCAAGCCTTGCAAACAGGATTTCCGGCTTGTCCGTGACCCGCTTGCCGCTCTCATACAGCCCGAAGGTCTCAAGCTGTTCGAAATCCCGCAGTTTTGTATTCAATTGCACGGTTATCTTTTCCGCGGTCTCCGGCATATAGGGCTCTAAGAGGGAAGCCCCGATGCAGATGCCTTCCACCAGGTTGTAGAGCACCGTGGAGAGCCTGTCCGCCTTGGCCTCGTCCTTTGCCAGGATCCAGGGCTCCGTCTCGTCGATATATTTGTTGCAGCGCTTGAAGATGCCGAAAATCTCCGTCAGGGAATCCGCCACCCGCAGCTGCGCCATCCTCTCCTTCACCTTCGCGTAGGTTCCGGTGACCACGGCCTTCAGATCCCCGTCCAGGGCTTCGTCCACGGCACCCTTGTCCGCCACCACGCCGCCGAAGTATTTGTTGCTCATGGAGATGGTGCGGTTCACCAGGTTCCCCAGGGTGTTGGCCAGGTCGGAATTGGTGCGCTCCGCGATCAGCTCCCAGGTGGCATTGCCGTCATTCTCAAAGGGCATCTCGTGGAGCACATAGTAGCGCACCGCGTCCACACCGAAGAAGTCCACCAGGTCGTCCGCGTAGAGCACATTCCCCCTGGACTTGCTCATCTTGCCGCTGTTCATCAGAAGCCATGGATGGCCGAAAATCTGCTTCGGCAGGGGCTCATCCAGCGCCATCAGGAAGATGGGCCAGTAGATGGTGTGGAAGCGGATGATGTCCTTTCCTATTAAATGGAGGTCTGCGGGCCAGAGCTTCTTATACTGCTCTGTGCTGCTGCCCTCCGCGTCATAGCCGATGCCGGTGATATAGTTGGTCAGGGCATCCAGCCACACATACACCACATGCCCCGGGTCGAAGTCCACGGGAATCCCCCATTTGAAGGAAGTCCTGGACACGCAGAGATCCTGGAGCCCCGGCAGGAGGAAATTGTTCATCATCTCGTTCTTGCGGGACACGGGCTGGATGAACTCCGGATGCTCGTTGATATGCTTTATCAGCCTGTCCGCGTATTTGCTCATACGGAAGAAGTAGGCCTCCTCCCTGGCGGGCTTCACCTCCCTGCCGCAGTCCGGGCATTTGCCCTCCACCAGCTGGGATTCCGTCCAGAAGGATTCGCAGGGGGTGCAGTACATGCCCTCGTAGGCCCCCTTGTAGATATCTCCCTGGGCATACATGCGCTTGAAGATCTTCTGCACCTGTCTCTCATGGTAATCGTCCGTGGTGCGGATGAATTTGTCATAGGAAATATTCAGCATATCGCACATGCCCTGGATGATGCCGGCCACCTTGTCCACGAACTCCTTTGGGGTGACCCCGGCCTCCTGGGCCTTCAGCTCTATCTTCTGTCCGTGCTCGTCCGTGCCGGTCTGGAAGAAGACGTCACAGCCTTCCTTCCTCTTGAAGCGGGCGATGCTGTCCGCCAGCACGATCTCATAGTTGTTGCCTATATGCGGCTTGCCTGAAGTATAGGCGATGGCTGTGGTAAGATAGTACTTTTCCTTACTTTCCATTTCCGTTCTCCTCTCGCTGATTCTCCGGTGGGCGGGCCTGCAGATTCAAAAAAAGCCCGTCCCCAGCATGCACCAGAAGACGGGCCAATATGCCCTTGCCAACACTTCCCTGCCCCTTTTCGCGGGGAGCAGGATTTTGTCACCTCGTTTTTCTTCCTAATATATAACGGTAACACAAAACATTGATTACTGTCAATAACTTAGCCGTCACTTTTTGGTGGAAATCTTGCTGTAGCCGCCCTTTCTGTCGTAGGAATCCAGCAGATAGCTCTCCTCCACATGGTAATTCGCGATTTCCACCGCATCCCTCCGGGGCTTCACGGTCTTCTGCGGCTCCTCCCTGGTAATGGCCTGCTTGGGCTGGAAGGATTTCTTCGCCTGGAATCTGGAGGTGTTCCCCCGCAGATGCCCCGTGAGCTGTCCCGCGATGTCCTTGAACCGCACCCGTATCCTGCGCCACATCCCCTCCTGGGCGCCGCTTTCCTGGCCCGCTCCGTCCCGGGAGGCCTCCTGGGACGGGGACTGCGCCGCGGGGACGGCTGCCTGGGCCGCCCGGGACACATGCACCGCCTGGGACAGATCCGCCTGGGGGATGGCCGCTGCAGGAATGCCCGAACCGGCGCCGGACGCTGCCGTCGTCCCGGCCTCACGGCTTTCGCCGATCTGCGCCAGCACCTGCTCCTGGCCCGACTGGTTTCCGGCCTCCCCGGGCACCGCCGTACCGCCCCCGCTCCAAAAGCCTTTCAGCAGGCTCTTTCCCCTGGAGAGATAATTGTCCAGCCATGCGGACAGGGAGAACTGCCCCTGGTTCTGCTGCTGCGCTTCCATGCTCTGGCTCCTCGCCATGGAAGCAGCGGCCTTTGACATGTCCGCCTCCCTCTTGAAATGGGAGTGGTCATGCATGCACTTTGTCACATGGTGCGCCTCCGCGCTGTGTTCTTCGTTTCCGATTCCGTGAAACTGCATCCCTCGCCCCGCTTTCCCGGTTAATATCCTCTCGGAATCTCCGGGCCGCATATCACGCAGCTTTCCGAAGCTCCTCTGAGCCGATTCCCCCACTGTTCCGGATGCTGTCCGACTCCCGTGCCGGATTCCGTCTCCAAAGCTTCCGAGAGCCTGTGGTTACGGTCCCATGGAGCCGCTTCCATACCCGCGCCCCATGCCTCCGGTTCCCTGATTCCACTGCCGCTTTGGCCTTCTTCGCTTCCGATTTTCCGGAACGCCCTGCTCCCTGCACTACCGGGTGCGCTCTGTCAGGCGCATCCTGTCGGTGTCAGGCCAGCATCCTATCCGTGTCCATTCAGCCTCCCGTCCGTACCAGTTCGGCATCCTGCCCGTGTCAGGTCAGCATCCCATCTGTACCTGTTCGGCATCCTGTCCGTGTCAGGTCATCTTCTCCAAAAACCGCTTTACATTGTCCGAAATGCTGCCGCCGAACACCGCCGAGCCCGACACGATCACATTGGCCCCGGCCTCCAGGGCCAGCTCCACATTTTCCGCCCTGATGCCGCCGTCCACCTCTATATCCGTCTTCAGGCCCAGCCCGGCCACCATGGCCCGCACCTGCCGCACCTTGTCCAGGCACTCCGGCATCAGCTTCTGGCCCCCGAAGCCCGGCTTCACGGTCATCACCAGCACCATGTCCACCAGCTTCAGATAAGGCTCCACCGCCTCCGCCGGGGTCTCGGGGCTGATGGTGATGCCCACCTTCCTGCCCAGGAACCGGATCTTCTGTATGGTGCCCACCACGTCCTGAGTGGCCTCTATGTGGAAATTGATGAGATTGGCCCCGCAGTCGGCGAATTCCTTGATATACCGCTCCGGCCTGTCAATCATCAGATGCACGTCAAAAAAGATGTCGGAGCACTTCCGGATGGACAGTATCACCGGCATCCCGAAGGAAATGTCCGGCACGAAGACGCCATCCATGACATCTATATGCAGATACTGTGCCCCCGCATGCTCCGCCTCCCTGATCTGCTCCCCAAGCCTGCTGAAATCCGCTGCCAAAATAGACGGTGACAATATATTCATCTCATCTCTCCTCGACTCCTGCTCCGGCGAGGCGCCTGTGCTTCAGCGGAACGCCTCCTGCTTCCAGAAAGCGTCCCCTGCGGCCTGTGCCCCGCATGTTCCGCAAGGTCTATTTTAACAGAGATCCTACAGCTTGTCCACGTCCTTTTTCAATTGTTCCCAGGCATCCTCATGCTCCGTGTAATAGAGGGGGCATTTCTTCCCGCCGCAGTCGTAATGGCGCAGGATGTCCTCGGCATCCAGGCCGTAGATGTCCGTCAGCCAGGCCAGCAGGGAGATCAGGGAATCGTAGGTCTCCTGGGTGAAGGAGCCGTCCTCCGCCAGGTAGCAGCACTCGATGGAGACGGAGTCGTAGTTGCGGGTCATGACGGCGTAGGCGATTTCATCCAGGGGCACGCACTGGATGATCTCCCCCTCGTAGCCGATGATGAAATGGGCGCTGACGCTGGCCTCATGGGTGTCCTTCTGCCATTCGAAGTAGCTGCGGTTCTGGGCGGCGCTGGTGCCGGGGTTGGCCGTGTAGTGGACAAAGATGTTCTTCACGGACTCCAGGGGCTCCCCGGGGCGGGAGTATTCGTTGGGGGTCAGGAAGTCCTCGGTCCACTCCGGGTGCGCGGCGAATGCGTCCGCGGGGATTCCCTGCACCAGGGTGCCTGAGGGCTGCCCGTTGGCGGCATCCCCCTGCTGCTCTCCGGATACGGGCAGGGCATCCTCCCCGGCGCTTTTGGCCTGCTTGTTCTTGATGGCGAAGTACACGGCGAACAGGAGGACGCAGACAATCCACGCGCCCAGGATCAGGCGCTGTAGGAGGACGCGCTGTCTGCGGCTCTGCCGGGCCTCGCCGCGATACCGTTGCTCTGTTCTGTACTGCTGAGCGCCTCGTCGCATTGCGGGGCTTCCCGGCCGCGTTCCGCCCCATTGCTGTGCCAGGCCCGCCTCCGCTGCGTATTGCCTTCTCCCTCTGTTCGGCCATGTCCCGCTGTTCTGTCCCGCCGCTCTCTCCTGCCGTCCTTCGCTACGCGGCATCGTAGCTCTATCCCGCCGTCCTTCGCTGCGCGGCACGATGCCTCTATCCTGCCGTCCCTCGCTGCGCGGCATAAAATCTCTATCCTGCCGTCCTTCACCGCGCGGCATCGTGGCCCTATCCTGCCGCTCCATGCCGCTTTGCCGGGCTGCCCTGTCAGGCCCCGGCTGTTCCATGCCGTAGCGTCCGGCTGTATTGCCGCCCCACGCGCCGCAGCCGGATTCCGGGCGGCAGTACGCTTCCTCCCGCGAATGGCTTCGATTCTTCTCAGGAAACCTTCCCTGCCGGACAGGCACCTTCTCCTGCTGCCCTCCGGCCCGCTCCCCCGGGCGCCTGCGCTGCCGGTCTCCGCCGGACGGAACCTGCACCTGCACTATTTTCCCCTTCCTGACAGGCTCCCGGTTCCGGTATCCGTGGAACATGTCCGTGGTCACCTCGAGTCTGCGGCCCATCCGGGCGTCATCAGCCGGTTCCGCGGGGCGGCCCTCCTCCATCCCGCTTTCATATGCGATGGGCCTGCGGCCCCTGTTGTCCGTCTCCCGCACAGGCCTGCCCAATTGCCTCTCATAATCCACCAGATACGGGTTTCGTCTGGTTTCAACCTCTTCGTAATCCTCTCTCCTCTGCGCGCCGCCGCTCTGCCTTACCATCTCTCCACCTCTTCAAGTCTGTGTCCATGTTCTTTGTGAGTCCAATGATAAAGGAGAGATGTATCATTTTTGTTAGTAATTTGTTAATAGTTGCACTTTTCGTCCTCTTAAATATCCCGGAACGCCCGGTACGTCCTGGCCATGCCTTCTCCGATATCCATATACCGCAGCCCCAGCTCCTCCTTGCTCTTTTCATTGGAATACAGCTCCGTCTCCGCCTCCGTCAGCGGGAAGGGCAGCGGCAGGCCCTGGCTCTCGGCCTCCCGGGCGGTCAGCGGAATCTCCCGGGCCTCCACGTCCGAAGCCTTTCCCAGCTCCCGGAAGAAAGCGTCATAGGTCAGTACCTCCTCCCCGCACAGGTTGTAAGCCTGGCCGTAGGCCCTGGGATTCAGCAGGCAGCTCAGTACAGCCTGCGCGGCATCCTTTACGTAGACGAACTGGAAGGAGCCCGCGGCATCGGTGATGCGGGGCAGCACCCGGTTCCGGGCCAGCAGCCGGATATAGACGGATTCCCTGGGGGCGTAGTTCAGGGGGCCGTAGAGGATGGCGGGGCGCAGCACCGTGCAGCTTATGTCCCTTTTGCCGCATTGCTCCCGGACCTCCCGCTCCAGGGCCACCTTCCCCGCGATGTACGCCCCGGCCTCCCCGGGCAGGGGCCTGGTCTCCAGCGGTGTCTCCTCCCCTTTCAGGCCGTTTATCCCCCGCTCATAGACGTCCACGGTGCTGATGAAGATGTACTGCCGGATGCGCCCCGGCATGTTCTCCAGCACTCTGGCGATGTCCCCCTTCTCGTAGGCGCAGAAATCTACCACGCAGTCGTAATCATCCTCTATGGACTTCCACACCCCTTCCTCCTTCCTGTCCCCCTTTATCTGCTTCGCGCCCAGCTCCGCCACGGAACAGGTCCCCCGGTTCACCACCGTGACATCGTGCTCCTTTGCCGCCAGCATCACGAAGACCCTGCCGAAAAAGTAGCTGCCTCCTATGACCAATATCCTCATCTCTCTCCTCCATCTTCCGCTCCCGGATTTTGAAGCCCATTCTAAAAAGGCAGGCCGTGAACCCTCACAGCCTGCCTGTTCTCCTGTCATCTCTGCCCGTAATAGGCGTTTGCCCCATGCTTCCTGTAGTAGTGCTTATCCATCAGCTCCTGGGGCGCGGGCTGGACATGGTGGTTGATGGTCTCGGTGCGGTAGGCCATCTTCGCCACCTCCTCTAATACCACCGCATTATGCACGGCGTCCATGGCGTCCGTCCCCCATGAGAAGGGCCCGTGGTTTTTGCACAGCACGGCGGGCACGGACACGGGATCCTTACACATCCGCAGGAACTCGCTTACGATGAGCCGCCCTGTGTTCCTCTCGTAATCCTCCGCGATTTCCTCCGCGTTCAGGCATCTGACGCAGGGCACCTCGCCGTAGATGTAGTCCGCATGGGTGGTGCCGTAGCAGGGGATGCTGCGCCCGGCCTGCGCCCAACTGGTGGCGTAGGAGGAATGGGTATGTACGATGCCCCCGATCTCCGGGAACGCCCTGTAGAGCTCCGCGTGGGTGGCGGTATCGGAGGACGGGTTGTAGCGTCCCTCCACCTTCCTGCAGTCCAGATCTACTGCAACCATGTCGTCCGGCGTCAGCTTATCGTACTCCACCCCGCTGGGCTTGATGACGAACAGCCCGCTCTCCCTGTCTATGGCGCTGACATTGCCCCAGGTAAATGTCACCAGGCCGTGCTTGGGCAGTTCCAGATTGGCCTCGCAGACGATTTTTTTCAGTTCCTCTAACATATCGCTTCTCCTTTCTCTACTTTAATCCTTCCACGGCCGCCTTCTCTGCGGGCAGCGTGCTCTTGTACTTTTCAATAAAGGCATCGAACCCGGCCACGTCCTCTTGGACGGGCGCAATGGTAGTCCCGGTCTGTCCGGCGAAAATCTTCCCGCTCAGGTAATCCGGCAGGGCCTCGCCCTCCTCCTTCTCGTACATGTAGGCCGCCAGCACTGCCATGCCCCAGGCTCCGCCCTCGCTGGCGGTGTCCATCACGGTCACAGGCGCGTTCATGGCCGCCGCCATGAGCCGCTGCCCTACCACGGGCGTCTTGAACAGGCCGCCATGCCCTGTCAGGGAGTCCACCTTCACCTGCTCCTCCTTTAAGAGGATGTCGTTCCCGATCTTCAGGGCAGCCATGGCGCTGTAGAGATGGCTGCGCATGAAGTTGGCCAGGGTGAACTTCGCGTCCGGCGTGCGGACGAACATGGGCCTGCCCTCATTCAGGCCCGTCACCGGCTCCCCGGAGAAGTAATTGTACGCCATCAGGCCGCCGCAGTCCGCGTCCGCCTCCAGCGCTTCCCTGTAGAGCAGGCCGTAGAGCTCGTTCCTGTCCAGCTTTGCCGCTCCCGGGAGCCTGCCCATGAAGGCCTCGAACAGGTTCACCCAGGCGTTCAGGTCCGAGGTACAGTTGTTGCAGTGCACCATGGCCACGGGGCTGCCGTCCGGGGTGGTGACCATGTCGATCTCCTCATGGACCTTGGCCAGGGGCTTCTCCGTCACCACCATGGAGAAGATGGATGTCCCCGCGGAGATATTGCCGGTGCGCTTCCTGACGCTGTTGGTGGCGGTCATGCCGGTGCCCGCGTCCCCCTCGGGCGGACACATGGGCGCACCGGGCTGCAGGGCGCCTGTGGGATCCAGGAGCTTCGCCCCCTCCTCGGTGAGCCATCCGGCGGTCTGTCCCGCGCAAAGCACCTTGGGCATGATGTCCCTAAGCTTCCAGCCCAGGTTCCTGTCCGCCACCAGCTCATCGAACTGCTCTATCATGCGCGCATCGAAGTCGCAAGCCTCGGAGTCGATGGGGAACATGCCGGAGGCCTCGCCCACACCCAGCACCTTCTCCCCCGAGAGCTGCCAGTGGATATATCCGGCCAGGGTGGTGAAGAACGCCACATCCTTCACATGCCCCTCGCCGCTTAAAATGGCCTGATAGAGATGGGCGATGCTCCATCTCTGGGGGATGTTGAAATCGAATATGGGAAGCAGCTTTTTGCACGCCTCCTCCGTCATGGTATTGCGCCAGGTGCGGAAGGGAACCAGGAGCTTCCCTGCCCCGTCAAAGGGCATGTAGCCGTGCATCATGCCCGAGAAGCCCAGGGCCGCCAGCCTGGTCAGGGGCACGCCGTATCTCGCCTCTACGTCCTGCGCCAGATCCCTGTAACAGCCCCGCAGCCCCTCCCAGACGTCCTCCAGGCTGTAGGTCCAGATATTGTCCTCCAGCCGGTTCTCCCAGTCCCAGTTCCCCTGGGCGATGGGCTGATGGCTCCCGTCCACCAGGACAGCCTTGATGCGGGTGGAGCCGAACTCCAGCCCCAGCACCGTCTGTCCTTCCTGAATCGCTTTCCTGATCTCTTCGCTCATAGTCTACCTCTTTTCTGCCTCTATGCTGATTTATTCTCGAAATTTCCAAAAGCCGCTCCCTGAATCTCTATCTACCAGTATAAAAAAAAGCAGCCGTAAAGTCAATATTGTACCGGAATTCTACATATAATATAGCAACGTTTCCCTTTCAGGTGATTTTTTGAAACAGAATTCCCGCCTTACCACCAAGCAGCTGCTTTTCGGCCTCGCCTTTCTTCTGGCTTTTTTGGGGCTGACCCTTTTCCTGTTTACATATCAGCGGGACGAAAAGCGCTTCGAAAGCCTTACCACCAAGCTCTTCACGGAGGAGCTGGAGGCCGATACCCTGGACCTCCACTATACGCTGGCGAATCCGGCGGACTTCGGCATCCATGACTATGTGCCCTCCCTCTCCTGCTACAGCGCCGAGAGCATACCGGGCAGCCGGGCAGCCACAGAGAACATGCTGGCCGCGCTGAACGCGCTGGACGCAGATAAGCTCTCCCCGGCGGATGCCAGACTGTGGCAGCTGCTGACCCGCTCCCTGGAGAATTCCCTGGGCCTGAGCGGCTTCCTCTACTATGACGAGCCCCTCTCCCCCGCCTCCGGCACCCAGACCCAACTGCCCATCCTGCTGGCGGAGTACGCCTTCCGCAGCAGACGGGACGTGGAAGACTATCTGGCTCTGCTGGATCAGACGGATGAATACTTCGCCTCCCTGCTGGCCTATGAGCAGGAGAAGGCCGCTGCCGGATTTCCCATGCCCGCAGCCTTCCTCCAGGACGTGCGAAAGCAATGCGACACTATTGTCACATTGCAGGCCCTGGAGGCAGGCACCCATTTCCTGCAGACCACCTTCCAGGAGCGGCTGGAGGAGCTATTCGCCAGGGGCCTTGTCACAGCCGAGGAAGCCGGCCACTATACCGCCCAAAACGAAAGGCTCTTGAAGACCGTGGTGCTGCCCGCCTATGCCAGCCTGGGGGACGGCCTCCTTCTGCTGGAGGATGCCGATGCCCTGCCTGCGGGGCTGGCGGCGCTGCCGGAAGGCAAGGCCTATTACCAGGAGCTGCTGATCTCCCAGACCGGCTCCTACCGCTCCGTCGAGGAGATTCGGCAACTGCTGACGGCGCAGTTTTCCAGGGAATATGAGGCCGTGAAAAAGCTGGCTGCGGAGCATCCCGAGCTCCTCCAATACTATACCCGGGAGACTGCCCCCGGCTTTCCCTACAGGGAGGCCTCCCAGATGCTGCTGGACTTGAAGCAGCGGATGGCGGAGGACTTTCCCCCCATCCCCGGCGGAGCGGTGGACGTGCATGTAAAGGCCGTGTCCGACAGCCTGGCGGACTACTGCGCGCCAGCCTTCTACCTGACCGCGCCCCTGGACGACACCGCCTCCAACACAATCTACATCAACCGCCGGAAGACCCCTGACGGCCTGGAGCTTTACACCACCCTGGCCCACGAGGGATATCCGGGGCATCTCTACCAGACCGTGTACCATAACCGCTCCTCCCTGGCCGCGGGAGAGCGTCCTGCCAGAGAGCTGCTCTGGTACGGGGGCTATCAGGAGGGCTGGGCGCTGTACGTGGAATTCCTGTCCTACCAGTACGCCGCGGAGCTGCTGCGGGAGAACGGCCAGGAGACAGCGGCCCTGGCCGCAGCCCTGGAGGCCCGCAACCGCAGCCTGCAGCTGTGTCTCTACTGCGTCTGCGACGTGCTGATCCACTATGAGGGTGCCTCCTACAGCCAGATAGCAAAGGTGCTGTCCGGCTTTGGCATCACCGACAGCACCTCCATGAAAGCAATCTACAATTACATCGTACAGACGCCCTGCAACTATCTGAAGTACTACCTGGGGTATCTGGAGATCCTCTCCTTACAGGAGGAGGCGAAAGAGCTCTGGGGGGCGGAATATACGGACTACCGTTTCCACAGCTTCTTCCTGGACTGCGGCCCGGCGGACTTTGCGTCCCTGGGCCAGTGGCTGGCGCAGACGGGGTGACCCATGGGCGAGGGCCAGCGTTCTGGCGAGGCGAGGGCAAAGCCCCACCGCGGAAAGCCTCTCCGTGAAAGCTTTGCGATTCCCCTGGCAGACCGGGAAACGCTTCCCTCACAGCGCCCCGCACTCCTCCGCCATGTCCTCCAGATACCCTCTGTCCCACAGCAGTATCTTCAGCTTCCCTGCGGCCTCCACCGCGGGCTGGGTGAAATACTGGTTGGTGAGCACCGCGCCCACCATCCTGTCGTAGTAATCCCGCCCCGCGTAGGCCTCCTGGACAGCCTTCACCCCCACGGGTGCCGTGTAGCATTTGCACTGGATGGCGTATGTGACGCCGTCCCTGCTGGCCAGGATGTCGACGCCGTAGTCGCCGCTGCCCTTTGTGACCTCCACCTCCTGGAAGCCGCTCTTGCGCAGCAGCTCCGCGCAGTAGTATTCAAACTCATGGCCCTCCATCAGGTCGAAGGCCTCCGGCCGGGCCCGCCTTGCCCTGTGGCGCAGGTAGAGGATCGCGCTGCCCACCATGGCCGCCGCGCATACTATCATGATGACGATTATCGTATTCGTGTCCATATTTTCTTATCTTACCGTTCCTTTTTGTCCCTTTTCCACTCCGGGCCCATGGCTGCCGTGGGCTCGTCCCGCATCTGCGCCCCAGTCCCCCATGCCGTCATTCCCTGGCGCTGTAGTCTATTATACTGCCTGGGGCCGTTTTAGGCAATGATTTTGGCAAAAAGCGTCAGCTCCTGTCCGTGAAATGCATGGCCGCGGCGCTCCTCCTGCGGGCGTTCCCCGCCCCGTCCAGGAAGACTGCCCCCGCAATCTCCGGGGATTTCAGGATTCCGGCGGGCTTCAGGCGGTATTCATAGCTCCACAGATCCCCGGCGCTCCTCCAGGAATTGGGGCTCTGGTAGAAATAGACGCCCTGGGTATGGTGCAGCTGGGCGAAGCCGTTCTGGCGGGTGCCGTAGAGCTTCCACTCCACCACATGCTCTCCCGGAACGCAGCGCACCCTGAGGGTGTAGGGCGAGAACGCGATGTTCCCGCAGTCCTTACCGTCCACCAGTATCTTCACCAGCCCGCCCCGGTACTGGGGGACCCGGACGGTGAAGTCTCCCCAAGAGCGCACCTTTGTCCGGTAGGTCAGGTTCCCTGTGTAAAAGGGGAGGCCCTGGGAGGCGATGTCTCCCCAGCCGATCTTCCTGACCGGTTCGGTCAATGTCTTTACCGTGCCACCTATGCGGACGCCGAAATCCCCCAGAAGGTAGAAGTTCTCCAGATTCGTCCGGGGGCCGATGGGCACCGCGATTTCCAGCAGGTTCTCTCCCGGGGCGAAATCCGGCAGGGAGACGGTCCGGATGTCCCTGTCCACGTACCAGCCGTTGCCCACAGGGGGCACGTGGATGCCGTTTACCCTGATTTCGGATGTTTCAGGGCATTCCAGGCCCAGCTTCAGCCCCGCCGCCCCGATCTCGCTGGGGATGCGGAAGCGCAGATGGAGGGTGTGCTCCGGCTCTCCGGCCTCCACCAGGTAGGGCTGCACCACCTCCTTGCGGCGCAGGGGGATGCCCAGCTCCCGGCGGGCATGGTTGTCTATCCGCAGCAGCTCGTCCTCGGAATAGTACTCCCCATCATCCAGGGCGTATTCCGCCATGTCCAGGAGCAGCATGTTGGGCTCCTGGAGGGCGATGTCCACTTCCCCGGGGAGGATGTCGGCTTCAGCGCCGTCCCAGGCAGCCGTCCCTCCCGCATTGCTGCAAACGCCCTCTGCCTCCGCTTCATCGTCCGGATTCCCTTTCGCGCCGTCCCATGCAGCCATCCCTCCTGCATTGCCGCAAATGCCCTCTGCCTCCGCTTCATCGTCCGGATTCCC
>OFFE01000357.1_pt1 | contig 39503 bp, 34 predicted proteins | sample 1521371 | NCBI WGS metagenome assembly OFFE01 (sample SAMEA3504131, study PRJEB24116) | mouse gut metagenome | biome: mouse gut; feature: mouse-associated habitat; material: faeces | place: Denmark | collected 2011 | reverse complement strand
CGGAAATCCTCCCTGCCGACTCCGGAGCCGCCATGCATTACCACGGGAATGCCAGCCGTCTCTTTTCTCACATTCCTGACCACGTCAAAATCCAGCTGCGGGGATCTGAGGTAAATTCCGTGGGTAGTGCCAAAGGAACAAGCCAGCGCGTCCACTCCGGTTTCTTCCACAAACTGTCCGGCAAGGACGGGATCCGTATAAATTTTCGTGTCATCCCCTTCGCCCTCTCCTGTGCCCGACTCCCGCTTTCCCATGGAACCTAACTCTGCCTCCACACCTGCGCCGGTTTCTGCAGCCATGGCCGCAGCGCGCTTTGTGTTTTCCAGATTTTCCTCATAAGGCAGCAGGGAACCGTCATACATAATCCCCGTAAAACCCAGGTTCAGCGCCTGCTGCAGATATTCAAATGTCTCACCGTGATCCAGGTGCACACACACGGGAACCTTTGCCGCTTTCGCCATCTCCACCATAACCGGTCCCATCACGGAAAGAGGAATCCATGACTCATGGCACTGGGCAAACTGGAGGATCACCGGCACATCCAGTTCTTCCGCCGCGCCAATAATTGCACACAAACTTTCCAGATTGGGGGCGTTAAAGGAACCCACCGCTATTTTGCGCTCTTCCGCAATTTGCAGAATTTCTTTCAAGGTAATTAACATATGACCAATTCCTTTCTTTCCAGTTCCGTCATGCGCGTATTTTCGCGCTGTCTCTGCTTCATTGTCCCCTGGGAAGTGCCATTTTCATCCGCCTGTCCCACATTTGAAAATTCCCGGGCTTTATCGTATCATACCAGAAATCCGGACTCTGCGCTGTACCTGATTTGTCATAAAAGCAGGACAATTTTGCTATTTTCAATCTACGGAAGGGCCTATCCCGGTAAATCTCCGCATATATTCATTATACACATTTCTTTCATCCTCACAACTTATTTTTACATCTCTTTTCGCCGCCGCAGCGCGCCATTTGACGACAGTTCCGCCAGCTTCCAGGCTGTTGCCGCATATGCTGCGGGCATTTTTTCTGCGGGAAATCTTGTGCCAGAGTCTGTTCTATGATAAAATACGTCCATATTCACGGCATGGAGAGGCCCAATGGCCATAATATCATGATTGATCTGAAATCATAATCAAAGACCCCGCTTTTTCCTCATTGCCCGCGGGAATAAAATCGCAGCAGTTCCGTGTCTTGTCCGGACCAATGCGTAAAATCATTTGCAAAGAATCCATCCCAGCCGGGCAGGGAAGATTTCCTCCCATGCCCCTGCGCAGAATAAGAGGTCATTTTATGTGTGGACGTTATTATATTGATGAAGAAATATCTGACGAAATAGAGAAGCTGATCAGACAGGCCGAAGAAAATCTGTATAGGGAATCTGCCGCCCATTTGCAGAGAATTGCACCGGCAGACATTCATCCTTCGGATGAAGCCCCCATTCTTTTTGCTGCCGGCGGCAAAGTCGGCTGCACCTGGCTTCGATGGGGTTTTCCCATACAGCAGGATAGGGGAAAGAAGCTTGTCTTCAATGCCAGATGCGAGTCAGCCGCGGAAAAACCACTGTTCCGGGAAAGCATCCTTCACAGCCGGATTGCGATTCCGGCTGCAGGATTTTATGAATGGGACCGCAGCAAAGTCAAATATACATTTCACAGAAAAGACAGCAAAACCTTGTTTCTGGCCGGCTGCTGCAGGCAGTACAGGGACGGCATGCATTTCGTCATACTGACCACAAACGCAAACGATTCCATGCTGCCGGTCCATGACCGTATGCCGCTGATTCTGGAGCCGGACGAAGCGGCCCGCTGGATCCTGGAACCCAGCAGGACGGACACCTTCCTCCGAAAAGTTCCCTCCCTGCTGGAACGCAGTACAGAGTATGAACAACTGCGTTTTTTCTGACTTTCTTCCCCATCGTTTGGTGGAAACCCACCCCGAACCGGTTCAGCCTGACATTTTCCGGGAAACCGCCGGACCATTTCCCTGAAGCAGAAGGAGCACTTGTCTGCATGGTGCGCAAAAATATGGGGCGCTGTCTGTCATGGACAGCCCGGGCGTGTCAGAGCGACAGATATTCAGAAACATCAGCCAGTTCCAAATTGTTGTCCGCGTTGATTAACTCTCTTAAAATCTGCAGATGACCGGCACCATAAATGACAAATAATCGTTTGCTATGAACGGCAAGTCTTTGAATATTGGAAAATATCTTTAGATTTCTCTCATACCATTTTGCCACCATTTCAGCGCCGGTATAATGATCATCCGTATGGATTGCATTGGCCTGAATATATACATGGTGGTTTAATTTCGAAAATTTCTCGCCGTTATAATACTGATACAAATTCACAATACTCTCTTTCTCATGATCTTTCATATCCGTATGTAACGCATTCATGGCTTCCGTCAAAGACGGGGTCGGACGGTCCATTGCATCCATATTCAACCTCGTATCGTCGTCAATTGCATAAATTTTTTGAAGCTCCAGCATTTTACCAAGTCTATAACCGATTTGTATTACCTCATTGTCATATGTAATGGGATAGTTCTCTCCATACATACATATATTGCCAAGTGCCTCATTCTTCATTTTATTCCTGTTCTGCAAATCTTTTAAGCAGAACTTGGCGTATGACTCATCAATGCGGATCTGTTCATGATCTGCTGCTTCAATGGCTATCGTATCCGGCTGAAATGGCAAAAATTTTCTTACCAATGCATCCAGTTCATTTTGAACTTCCTCACAATAAAAATCAATAGAGCTTTCCATAAAATGAAAACTTCCCAACAGTAAAACTTCTGTCATAACGATACCTCCAATAATTGTTTGAATTCTTTGATTTCCAAAAAAGCCATACCCGGCCCCAGGCAAGACCGCTGACAGTCACCGGTGTAAAACCCGGCCAGAAATTTCTCACAAATAATCCTGTTCTTCTCCCTGACTCCGGAAAATCTGCCGGAAAGCCGCATCGGTACTGTCTCACTGCAAAGGACTCAGGAGCCGGGACCTTGTTTTCCTGTATTCGGACACATTGGTTTCCAGTATGGCCTTGCGCAGCGGCAGAATGCTTCCCGGGGACACGGACAGTTCATCCACCCCCATGGCAAGGAATTCCCTGGTAAGTCCCGGGTCTGCCCCCAGTTCCCCGCAGATTCCCACCCGGATTCCCGCCTGGTGGGCATTTTCCACCACCATTTGGATGAGCCGCAGCACCGCGGGATGATGGCTGTCATAAAATTCGTCCACGGCCCTGTTCTGGCGGTCTGCCGCCAGCAGATACTGGGTCAGGTCATTGGTCCCGATGCTGAAAAAATCCACTTCTCTGGCCAGAAGGTCACTGATCAGCGCGGCGGCAGGGGTTTCGATCATGATTCCCTGTCCCGGATTTCCGTATGCCACGCCCCGGGCATTCAGCTCTTCCTTTACCTCTTCTACAATCTTCCGGATTCTGCAAATCTCTTTCACACTGGTGATCATGGGATACATAATCGAGATTTCGCCGTATACACTTGCACGGAAAAGCGCTCTCAGCTGTGTCCTGAAAATATCCGGCCGGGTCAGGCAGATGCGTATGGCACGGCAGCCAAGGGCCGGGTTTCCTTCCTTTTCCATTCCGAAATAATCACACTGTTTATCCGCGCCGATGTCAAGGGTACGGATAATCACCGGTTTTTTCCCCATGGTCTCTGCCACGGTGCGGTAAATCCGGAATTGCTCCTCTTCCGTGGGAAAGCGGTCCCGTTCCAGATAGATAAACTCGCTTCGGAGCAGTCCAATCCCGCCTGCATCATTCTGCAGTGCCGCGGCCAGATCCCCGATGTTTCCGATATTTGCATACAACAGGATACTTTGACCGTCAAGAGTGACATTCTCCCTGCCCTTCAGGGTCTGAAGAAGTTTCGCTTTCTCCTTTTCCTGCTCCAGCGCCTTCCCCATTCCGGTAAGGGTCTCTTCGTCCGGGTCAATATAAATCACGCCGGCCAGGCCATCCACAATTCCCAGCATCCCGTCCAGTTTTCCGTCCAGGGGAAGTCCCGTGTCCACAAGAGCCGGAATCCCCATGGTTCTGGCAAGAATGGCGGTGTGGGAATTCAGGGAGCCCCGGGCCGTCACAAAGGAGAGAATCATTTCCTTATCCAGCCGCACGGTCTCGGAGGGCGACAGATCCTCTGCCAAAAGGATAACCGGTTCCTTCGTCCGGATTCCCTTCTCTCCCTCTCCCCCCAGAATGGCCAGGAGCCGTTCTGAGATATCTTTTACATCTGCCGCCCGCTCCCTCATATATGCATCTTCCATGTCAGCAAACATCCGGGCAAAATGCTCCCCCGTCCGGGCCACCGCATACTCTGCCTTCACCTGCTGGCCGTAAATAATATTTTCTACGGACTCTCCATAGGCATTGTCCTCCAGCATCATCCGGTGAATCTCAAATATGGCCGCACCGTCCTCTCCCGCTTCCTGCAGGGCTTTCTGATACAGCCCGTCCAATTGTTTCAGGGCTGTTTGGGCCGCTTTCCGGTAGCGGAGCATTTCTGCCTTTGCATCTTTCGTTTTTTCCGGTTTCACCGGCTTTTCCTCCCTGCCATACACAAGGATTCTGCCAATGGCAATTCCCCCGAATACGCTTTTGCCATGATATACCTGCATCTTTCCCTCCCCAAACCCGCATTCCCGGCAAACTGCTGCCATTCTCCCGTTTCCCGCCTGGACTGGGCGGCCGCTTCGTATGATTTCAGTCACCGGGCACCTAATCCGCACCTTTTGCCATGGCTCGGTTACATACGCCTATTTTGCCAGCTGCCTGTATATGGCCATAATTTCTTCTCCCGTGGCCAGCAGCTCCGAAAATGCGCTTGCGCTGCCTGCGGCTATCCCCATATGGAATGCATGTCTGTAGTCGTTTTGTTCCATCCAGCCCGCCAGGAATCCCGCCACCATGGAATCTCCCGCGCCTACGCCGTTGACCAGTTTCCCTTTCGGCGCCGCAGCCTCATAGATCTTTCCGTCCCCCGCCGCCAGAACCGCGCCCTCGCCGGCCATGGACACCAGCACATTCACTGCCCCCATTTCCCGGAGCCTTTCCGCGTAAGGGATGACTTCCTCCCTTGTCTTTAATTCCACACCGAAAATCTCTCCCAGTTCATGGTTATTTGGTTTCACCAGAAAAGGATGATATTGCAGTACATTGACCATAAGCTTTTTGGTGGCATCGACCACGGACAGCACACCCCTTCCGGCCATTCTTTCCATGATTTTCCTATAGATATCATCCGGTATGGACTTGGGAATGCTCCCTGCCAGTACCAGCACATCCCCTTTTCCCAGAGCTGCAAGCTTCTCCATGAGCTGTTCCACTGCCTCTTTGCCGATTTCCGGTCCGCATCCGTTGATTTCCGTCCCTTCGATGGACTTAAGCTTCAGATTGATTCTGGAAACACCTTCTTCCATATGGATAAAATCTGACTTTACCCCCATCTCTTCCACCCGCCGGACAATTTCCGCCCCCGTAAATCCTGCCACAAATCCAAACGCGGTACTGTCTATCCCAAGATTCCCCAAAACCATGGAGACATTCAGTCCTTTTCCCCCGGGCAGAATCAGCTCGGAGCTGGTCCGGTTCGTCATACCCAGCCTGAAGCCATCCACTGCCACAATGTAATCCAGTGACGGGTTAAATGTAACCGTATAAATCATCTCTGTCTCCCTTCCCTTTTCTATCCTCTTTTTTATCCTCTTTTCTATTCTCTTTCCTGTCCCATTATCCCATGCCTGCGGGAATCTCATTCCCTTCCCTGTCTCATCCGTTTTGGATAAAATCCCCACTGCCAGGCTTTCACTTTCAATCTCTGTTTTCCCAATGTTTCGAAACAGCAATATCAGAACAAGCCTTGACTTTCGGGAATATCAGCGTAATATAAATATCAAGGTGTCTGTAAAAAAACAACCCAGGAGGAAATAATATTATGACGCAACAGGCAGCATTCTCAGGAAAAGAAAAAATGTTAAAGGGTGGATTACACTGCCACACAACGCGCTCCGACGGGGCAGGAGACCCGGAGCAGGTCATCCGCCTCCATTATCAGCACGGGTATGATTTTCTTGCCCTCACTGACCACAGAATTTACAATTACAAAAATTTTGCACCTGATGTACCGATTACCATCATACCCGGCATGGAAATGGATTCCACTTTTGAGTCCGGACAGGGGTTTCGCTGCTTCCATGTGGTGTGTCTGGGCCCCGCAAAAGAAGATGGCAACGGTTTTGAGCAGGATCAGCGGCAGGAATCAGCCAGCGCAAAAAATCAGGAAGAATTCCAGCCCTGCCTGGACAGCATCCACGCAAACAACAATCTGACTATCTACTGCCATCCGGAATGGAGTTCCACGCCGGCCCGGTATTTTGAAAATATGCAGGGAAATTTTGCAATGGAAATATGGAACAGCGGATGTGTCCTGGATAATGATATGGATAAAGATGCCGCCTATTGGGATGAGCTGCTGGGGCAGGGCCGGCATATCTACGGTGTCGCAACCGACGATGGTCACGGCATGGAACAGCACTGCATCGGCTGGGTTATGGTCAGGGCCGAAAATAATATCAATTCCATTCTCAGTGCCTTGAAAAACGGCGCTTTTTATTCCTCCTGCGGCCCTGAGATTTATGACTTCCACATAGAAGACGGCAGGGCTGTCATTGAATGTTCCCCCGCCGCCAGGATCCGTTTCCACTGCGACAGACATCCTGCGAGAATGGTAAAAGCCGGCACGGAAATGCTGACTCATGCGGAAATAGACCTTCGTGCCAATGGATCCCTGGATTACAAATATATCCGGGCATCGGTGATTGACGAAAATAATAAGTTTGCATGGACAAATCCTATTTTCTTACCATAAAAGGCTCTTGCCCAAAACGCATTCCTTTGCGTTTTACCAGAACTGTCGTGCGTCGGCCTGCGTCATTTTGCGGACCGGCGCACAAAATCTTTCTCACTTATCCCCCTTATAATATTTCTTTTCCCATAAACAAAACATGTTCACAATCAGCAACCCCCATATCCCACAAACTTTTTCATATCAAAAAATCTGTCAGGTATTCCACTGCCGCTTTTTTCGTCCGACGACACTGCTTTGCATTCTATTATACACAGCCTTTCTACAAATTACAATATGCGGAGCATTTGTATTCCTGCCTTTTATATCCCGTTTTCCCAAAAGAAACGAATTTCACTCTTCTTCTATTTCTCCGGTACGGTCATCCAGCAGATAAACAGCGCTTTCTTCTTTTTTTCCATAACAAATGACATGATAAAGGCGTCCGTCTCTGTGGGTCAGACCGCCATAATAAATATAGTCTCCCTCCCATGCCTTTGTCTGGTTTGCGCCGTCTGTCTCTTCCTCCCCATTCTCCGCTGTTCCCGGAACTGTATAATAATAACCCGGCAATTCCACTCCTTTCAACAGTTCATATCCGGTCTTCTGCCATGCCGCATATGGCAAATCCGCTTTTTCCCCATTGCGGGCCATGGCATTCACAAAATGATCCAAAGCCTGTTCCGCGGTTCTGTTTGTATCCGTCTTTTCGTTATATATGGAATAGGACGCGTCATACAAATTCATCCTGGGAAAGGCCTTGTGAAAAGGATACTCCGCATTTGCAAGATCAACCCTCACCATGCGGAAACCGTCCATGGCAATGGCATATGCAAACCATGTGTCATTTTTCACATCCGTCACAGTTACATCATAACCGTTGGCAAAACGGCTGTCTCCCACACTGACATTCTCTGTCTGCTCCAGTTTTCCATCCCGGTAGCAGTAAATCTGCGTGACTGTCGTACCGGTGCTGCTTCCCCAGCTTTCCTTCAGCATCAGGCAGCCGGCTCCCATAAAAATGCCGGAATAGGGATCTCCCCGCATTCCTCCGGCGTCACTGCCGTTCACATAAGGCACTTCGGTTATTTCCTCCATGGAACCGTCTTTTTGCCGTATCAGGACATAAAGACGCCGGGTATCCGCATACATTTCGTCATACTTTTTATCCCCGAATGTCCCGTCTATCACAAAGGCAATATCCGTTCTGCCGTCACCGTTTAAATCCCCTTCCACATAGTCAATGCATGTATATTCTGTAACATCAGGATGCTCCTTTTCTATCCACGCTTCGGCATATTCTGTTTTTTCATCCATGGTTTCGCTGCTTTTCCAGGAAAGCAGCGGTACCTCCCACACTGGCTGTAAATCTGTAAAAGGATTTCCGAACACTGATGCGAACATCAGTTCTTTTTTCCCTGCCAGAGGCGATAAATCCGTAATCCGGTTATTCGAAAGACCTGCCTGATTCAAATATGTCAGACCGCTGAGCGCAGAAATATCGCTGATCTCATTTCCGTCCAAAGCCAAATCAAACAGATTTGTGAGATTTTCCAATGGCGAAATATCCCTGATCTGATTTTCAGCCAGCCCCAGTCGTTCCAGTTTGGTCAGGCCTGTCAGCGGGGTTAAGTCCGCAATGGAATTATGATTCAGGTTTATTCCCCGCAGTTTCGTCAATTCACTTAAAAAACGGATATCACTGATTCCGCAGTTCTGTAATCCCAGATCCTGCAGCCCCGCCAGTTTCCCCACCACTTCCAGATTCCGGGCGCCGGAATTGCCGCCGAGCGCCAGTTCCACCAGTCCCTGCAGATTTTCCAGCACCGTAAGGTCTTCCACTTTAGTCCCATACAGAGACAACCTTTCCAGCTGCGGCATATCTTTCAGAAATTCCATCTCCCTGACCCGGCAGTTTGGCAGATATAGTTCCGTAATATGCTTCATTTCTGCCAGAAAGGAAAGATCTGTCTCTTCTTTGGTACAATTCTCTATGGAAAGCTTTTCCAGTCCGGAAAGTCCGGCAATGGGGGCAAAATCCACAGCCGGGGAATTATCCCAGGCATCCAGATCAATAGTCAGGCTTTTCAGATTCGGCAGGTACGACAAATCCTCCAAAGAATGCAGGGAACTGGCAGGCTCTTTTAGCGTCAATTGCTCACACTGATCCAGTTTGCGCAGGATGATTTCCTCCGTATCTTCGCTGTCGATACCCGCCTCATCCCATACACAATCCCGGAACCCCTCATCACTGATCAGCCGGGCCAGTGTCAGCTCTGCGTTGTTTTCCTCCGTTGTTTCCGGTGTAAAAGCAAGACTTTCCGGAACTGATTCCCATGTATCCCCACATTCTTCCGGCGTAAATGCGAAGCTTTCCGGGGCTGTCTCCCACGTATCCCCACATTCTTCCGGCGTAAATGCGAAGCTTTCCGGGACCGTCTCCCGCGTATCCCCACATTCCGCGCCTTCCTCCCGGTGGGAAATTGGCTGACTGCATCCGGTCAGGAACAAACTGCACAGCAATACCGGTATTATCATCTTTCGAATCCTTGTTCTGTTAAGATGTCTCATAAGCCAAAATGTTTTAAATGGTTTTTTCATTATCTGTTCCGTATACTGTCTTATGCCGAATAACATATTCCGTGATTTTTTCATCATACGGTGGATACTGGCAGCCCAGCCGCCGCGCCACTTCTGCCGAAGTCTCCCGGAATAATGCCATGCACTGTTCCAGGGAATCCCACATTTGTGTATAGGAGTCCATTCTATATGTGGCCATAAGCCGTTCCCACAGCTCCACCGGGATATACTGGTTCAGAAATTTATAATTTTTTCCCAGACTAAAATGAAATCCTTGTTCTGTCCCGACCAGCCATGAAATCATACGGAGTAATTCTTTTCGTACAATCTCATTTATATGGTCAATGGCAAACAGGATTTCTTTTCGGCACAGCCCTTTCACGACATATGTGACAGTATTCCAAAATTCATTACAGCAGTCATCAAACATTCGTTCCGTGGGACGCCGCAAATGGTAATCTATGTCTGTCGGTACCGGCGGCTGCTCCATGCGGCTGTCTTTATCCAGCAAAATCTTTACCAGCTTATCCCATGTGAAATACTCTTCTGTTAAATCCAGCGGAAGTAAAGTTAAATCGATTTTAACATCATCACAAAACAGCATTAGATAAGAAAATCCCTTTTCTTCTGCCGGGAATAATTCCATATCTTCGGGCTTCTGCATGATTAATCTCTCGCCAAACACATTCAGCCATTCATCATCTGCCATGAAACTCTGCATGTCCGTAACAAAAAAAGTGATATCATAATCCTGAAAATGATCTGGCGGAATATTTATATTTGTCCGGGAACCCTCCAGAGTGACCATGCGAACACGCTCATCTGCTTTTGCAAAAGTTAAAATCATATCATAAACCTGCTGTTCTGACCTCATTTTCCTCTCTCCCTTCATTGTTCTGCTGCCCGGATCGGTTCGGTTTTTCGAAAACTAATGCCCGGTTTATAAAACAAAGTTCTGGGCAAGCCACTGGGCAACGCCATCTTCCTCGTTCGATAAGATAATATCTGTAGCATGTTTTTTTAAGTCCTCATGGGCATTCTCAACTGCGTAACCTTCATCAGCCAGTTCAAACATGTCCACATCATTTTTTCCATCTCCAAAAGCAACTACTTTTTCGCATCCCAGTAATGCCTTTAATTGCTTTACCGCATTTGCTTTTGAGGCATTGAGAGGCATTACCTCCAGCCATTGTTGTTTTGTATACATTTCAGTCTGATACACACAATGAAACAAATCCTTATATTTTTCGTACAATGGTTTCAGTTTGTCCTGCTTATCGATACAAGTAATATAGAAAAGACTGCCTGATTTCAAATCCGTGACTGCGCTGACTGCATTCGTGCGAATATCTCCCTTTCTACTGGCAAGAAATGTCCGCATTCCCTCTGTACATAATTCAGGCACAAATGAAAATTTCTCTTTTCCGTCAATATATGCATACACTATGGGATAAACTTTATTTTCGAACAAATCATCCAGCACTTCATACACGGAAGGCTCGAAATAGTTCGCAATCAGGATATCTTCCGTCACATTGTCAACCACAAAAGCTCCATTATATACAATCAGCGGAATTTTACAGACCATGCCGTCCGTCACTTTTTTAGCAGTTATCAGAGACCGGGCAGTTGCATAGGAAAAAATCATCCCCCGATCCGTCAAATCATTTATCACATTATTTGTAAAATTTGAAGTTCTCTCATTATTTCTTAACAAGGTTCCGTCCAAATCGGATACATATAAAGTTTTCATACTTTTTCCCGCCTCCCTCATGCCATGAATATGGACTATTTTAGCATGATCTCAATCATGATATCATGGCCATTCGGCCTCTTCCTGCCATGAATATGGTCTATTTTAGCATGATCTCAATCATGATATCATGGCCATTCGGCCCCTTCCTGCCATGAATATGGTCTTATTTTAGCATATTTCACACTGTCAGACCACTATATTTTTCAGTCTTTCTAAACCCCCATGCGGCCAGCCGCATCATCATCCTTAAAAGCCCGGGGGGTTTTGATGATGCACACAAACCGCAAGAGCATGCGGTTTGGCGCACTGCTGCCGGACACTTTTCCTGCCTCTGTTATTCTTTACGCTGATTCGTTGCAACTTTTACGTCAAAGAGATAATTTCCTTCTGCATCCACTTTCTGCTGTTCCGCAAAGTGGCAGGCCACAAAATGCCCCGGTTTAACTTCCGTCAGCGTCGGCGGTACCACCTTACACTTATCGCAGGCCATAAAGCATCGGGTATGGAATTTACATCCGGAGGGCGGTTTAATAGGGCTGGGGATGTTTCCCTCCAGAATAATGCGCTCCTTGGTAAGGCTGTCCGGATCCGTGGTGGGAATGGACGAAAGAAGCGCTATGGTGTATGGATGACGGGGATCACTGAAAATTTCGTCCGTCTCTGCCACTTCCACCATATTGCCCAGGTACATTACGCCGATACGGTCCGAAATGTAACGAACCACCGACAAGTTATGGGAAATAAACAAATATGTCAGCCCTTCCTTCTCCTTCAAATCCTGGAGAAGGTTGATGATCTGCGACTGAATGGAAACATCCAGCGCGGATACACACTCGTCACAGACCACAAATTTCGGCCTCACCGCCAGGGAACGGGCAATACAGATTCTCTGTCTCTGTCCACCCGAAAACTGATGGGGATATCGGTTATACATATAATTCTGGAGACCGCAGGAATTCATTACCTTAAAAACATACTCCTGCATTTTTTTGGAACCTGCCTTAAAAAATTTATGGGTCACAAGTCCCTCTTCAATGATGCGGCCAACCGTCATACGGGGATTCAGGGAGGAATAAGGATCCTGGAAGATAATCTGCAGATCCTTCCTCAGATGACGCATTTCATTATACCTCAGCCGTTTCAAATCCACACCATTGTCCAGCATGGCCTCATATTTCATGAATTCCGGGTCTTTGGCAAAGGGTGCTTTCAGCATCGCAATCTTATTGTCTATTTCTGCCGCGGATGTCATCAGCTTTTCCCGCTGTGCCGTCAGTTCCTTCTGTTTCTGGTCCAGCTTCTGGATTTTGTCCTTTACCGCCTGTTTTTTCTCCGGGGCATCCTCCAGCAGGCCCTCCCGGGCCTCTATTTCCACCGCAATTTCTTCTATCCTGGAAGTAATTTCCGCCGCCTGGAAAGTCAGTTTATACTTTTCGGACAAAAGCGACGCACCCTGACGGGTTTCCTTCACCATAAAACCGCCCAGAATCTTGGCGCAGTAATCCAGGGCCGTCTTTGCATCGCAGGCCGCCAGATTTTTATTCTGCAAATCAAAGAATGTGGCGGAATCGCCCAGTTCGTCACACTTTTTCGCCATTTCCTCCGCATGTGCCGTGGCCTTGTGGTACCGGTCAATATATTTTTCCGCGTTGGAAAGGGTATCCAGCACATACCGGGGCGCCACCTCTTCCAGGGTACGCCCATAATACATGGTACTGCCCGCGGTCTGCTCATAAAGCTGGAGCAGCACACGTCCCAGAGTGGACTTGCCGCAGCCGGACTCTCCCACCAGTCCGAAGGTTTCTCCCTTGTAAATATCAATGGAAATGTCTTCATTGGCCCGGACATACATTTGTTTCGCAAAAAGAGAGGATTTGGCTACGGGAAAATACTTCTTCAGGTTCGTTATGGACAGCAGAGTCTCCTTCACCTGTCCCGAAGACCGTACATTATCCATTGACTGTGATTTTTCCATGTGCTTCACTCCTCCTTTCTGCCTTCTCCGGATAGAAGCAGCGGATCAGCTGTCCCTCTGCCACCTGCGTCAGGACAGGCTCCTCCTCCATACATTTCTTTGTACAATATTTACAGCGGGGCGCAAACTTACATCCCTTGGGCAAATCCAGGGGATGGGGCACCACACCCGGAATCGGATCCAGCTTTGCGCGGTCATCATTCAGTCTGGGTATGGAGAACATCAGACCTTCCGTGTAAGGATGAGACTGCTTACAGTCCGTAAAAATCAGCGATGCGGGAGCCTGCTCCACCACTTGTCCGCAGTACATTACCACCACATCATCCGCCATCTCGTTGATTACCCCCAGGTCATGGGTAATGAACATGATGGCCGTGCCGTTCTCCTTCTGCAGCTCATTCATCAGCCTTAAAATCTGTGCCTGAATGGTCACATCCAGGGCCGTGGTAGGCTCGTCTGCAATCAGGATATCCGGTTTACAGGCCAGGGCCATGGCAATCATCACACGCTGCCGCATACCGCCGGACAGCTGATGGGGATACTGTCTTGCCACGGCTTCCGGATTGGGAATCTGCACCGCCCGGAGCATCTCAATGCTCTTTTCCGCCGCTTCCTTTCTGCTCAGATTCTGATGAACCATAAAAGGCTCGGACAGCTGTCTTTTTATGGAAAACACCGGGTTTAAGCTTGTCATGGGTTCCTGGAAGATCACGGAAATCCTGTTTCCCCTGATATGATACATCTCCTGGGTGGACACTTTTGCCAGATCCTGGCCGGCAAAAGTGACTGTGCCCCCGGCAATATAGCCATTGGCATCCAGAAGCCTCAGAACGCTCATGGCAGTGACGCTTTTCCCGGAGCCGGACTCTCCCACAATGCCAAGGGTACGGCCGGGATATATGGAATATGAAACATCATTTACGGCTTTCACGGTGCCGTTTCTCGTTTTAAAAAAAGTACGAAGGTTCTTCACTTCAAGTAAGGGTTCAGCCATTATTTTTCCACCTCCGATTTCGGGTCAAGCACATCCCGCAGGGTATCGCCGATAATATTGATACAGATAACCACAATGGAAAGGAACAATGCCGGGAACACCCATCTCCACCAGAAAGACTGGATGACCAGGGCATTACGGGAACCGTCCAGCATATTACCCCATGTAGGACGGGGAAGCTGCACACCAAAACCCAGATAGGACAGCGAGGACTCCGTCAGCATACAGCCGGCAAAATCCAGTGTCACCGTCACCAGAATGACAGAGATAATATTGGGCAGGATATGCCGGAACGCGATTCGTTTTTCTTTCACACCCATGGAACGGGCGGCAGTGACAAATTCTTTTTCGCGCTCTGCCAGAATCTGGCCTCTCACCAGCCTGGCCAGGCCCGTCCAAGAAAGCACACCCAGTATCAGCATGATCATCGCAATACGGGTATCTTCATGAATATCGGATCCCTGGAAAATAGCCGACAGACACAGTGCAAAGGGCAGGAAGGGAATGGCTCCCACAATCTCTGTCACACGCATCAGGAACATATCCACCGGGCCGCCGAAATATCCGGAAATACATCCTATGATAATACCAATTATGGTGGATACGATAACTGCCACGGCACCCACCGTCATGGTCATCTTACCGCCGTTCATAATACGGTTAAACACATCACGTCCCATATCGTCCGTGCCCATGAGATAGCCCTTCAGGCCCCAGCAGTCAACAAATTTTCCATCTTTGAACGCATAATTCTGGAAACCGCTGGCAAATACCTTATCCACAGCGCCCTCTTCCTGAAGGGCTACGGGAATCTTACACTGATTGCGGTAACTCTGGCCCCATGCATAAACCCTGCCCTGGTCCGTGGTCAGCGTAAAATGTCTGGTTCCCCCGGATACCGTCACTGCGTTTTCCCCTTCCAAAAGCTCCGGCAGGGGTTCCTTCATACCGGAGACCACAATCTCGCCATCGTCCAGCACCAGCGCCAGGGCGTTGCCGGAAGCGGCGATATCAACCACCTTCCGCTCTCCGATATATTCAAACAAGTCAGTGCTCACACTGCGGCCGTTCTCGTCCAGTACGCTGATGATATTATACTTTGTACTTTTGCCGCAGACGAAAGTACCGTTTTCATCGATTCCGTAAATACCATCGTTTGTAAAGGTCAGTTTGACAATCTTACTCTCCTTCTTGCCGTGCTTGATCACGGAAGAAAGATTTGTGGCGCTTAAGCCATCATTTCCCCATGCGTAGATGGTGCCGTCTTCCATAAGAATGGCCGTCACCTGGTTGCCGCAGATCAGCTGGCGCACCTGGGATGCGTCAATGGTACCGCCGTTCATCAGCTCGTCCGGCTGTTTCCTGGCCGCCGCAATCATGGATCCATCGTGGCCATACTGTCCGTTGTCAAACTCACCCCACGCATAGACATGACCGTCCTCGGAAATGGCCACACAGTGGTCAGACCCCGCCGCCACATGCACGATCCTGCTGTTTTGTACCTCTGCGGGGATATTCATCACGTTCCTGGCTTCGTCTCCGGAGATATTGACATACTGTCCCCACATGGAGACCTTGCCATCGGTATCCACTCCTATGGTAAAAGTACCCCGGGAAGAAATATCCACCGCGCCGTCTTTCATACCCTCCGGCAGCTTCATCAGGCTCTGGGTGGGTGCCATATTGGTATGCAGCATTTCGCTGCCCGTCTCTGTCAGATCTGCCGGGGCAATCGCCGAGCCGATGAACACAAAGAGGAACATACCCGCCAGCACAATCACAGCGCCGGTGGCAAGCGGCTTGCGGAAAAAGCGCTTGACTGCCAGTTTGGTGGGACTGTCATAACGTTCGTCCGCTATGGTCAGTTCCCTGGATGCTCCGAAAAACATCCTGCGCAGCCAGCGAAAAGGTGCGAATTCTTTCCGGGAGGAATTCTTATCGTTTTTCATTTTCTTATGTTCCTCCTTTACTTATTCACACGGACTCTGGGGTCTGCCAGTCCGTATGCAATATCCACCACAAGATTGCCTAAAAGTCCCATGATAACATAGAACATCTGAAGCAGAAGCACCACTTCAAAGTCCTTACTGTTCAGACTGAGTATATAAATGCGGCCGACTCCGTTCAGGCCGAAAATATTCTCAATTACAATAGATCCCGAAAAGATGCCGATAAACCATCCGATCACCAGAGTAATAATTGGAATCAGGGCATTTCGGAACGCGTGACTGTAAATAACCGTCTTCTCCACCAGCCCCTTTGCCCTGGCCGTACGGATACAGTCCAGAGAAAGCGCCTCCGACATGGATGCCCGGACATAGCGGGTCATACCGCCCAGAGAGGAAAAAGTCATGACAATCAGCGGCAGCGCCATATAGTACAGCCGGTCTTTCAGTTCCGCAAAGCCGGTATAATTGGATCCCGGTGTCTTCATTCCCGAGACAGGGAACCATTTCAGCATAATGGCAAAAATCCAGATAAATACAATGGCAATGATAAATCCGGGGATACTGTAACCCACAATGGTTCCTACCTGAACGGCAGTATCCCTCTTACTGCCTCTGTGCACCGCACAGAAAATACCCAGGGGTATCGTAATCCCCAGGCCCAAAACTGTCGCGAAAATATTGATGAAGACAGTATTCTTCATCGGGTCTGCCAGCACCTCCTGCGCCGGCCTGTCATACTCATAACTGTAACCTAAGTTACCCTGAAGAATCCCTTTGTACTTTCCATTGATAGGCCCCAGACCCATCCAGCCCAGATAACGTACCACCACATTCTGGTCCGTTCCCAGTTCCCGGCGCAGCTCCTCTATCCTGGCCTGATAAAGTTCGGTTGCATTTTCCGAGGTCTTCAGTCCCTTTCTATAAGGCTCTGCCTCTGCCACTGCCCGGTCATAGGGAATGAGAGAATACACAAAGAACATGAGAAAGGAAAGAATCAGCAGGACTACCACCATATAGCCCAGTCTTTTCAGTATATACTTGCCCATATCATACCCCGTTTCTGATATTATAAGAAAGAATCACGGAACACACTTTCCTATATGAGAATAAATGGGGCAGTCGTCTTGACGGCCGCCCCATCCTTCACTGTCACATAAATTGATGAAACCTATCCTTAATAGCCTTTTACATTCGCATACAGAAGCGCTGCAGCCGGGCCACGGAACGGACTGGTCTGGAAATTCTCAATCTTGGCATTGTAAACATCATAATAGTAATTGGAGTACAGCGGGATGTCGGGCATCAGTTCGTTCCATCTCTCCACATATCCCATATACCACTGGTTAAACTCATCCTCTGTGGTGGCATTGTAAACCATTGCCATGGACAGATAATCCATACCCAGCTTGTCGCCGGATGCCTCCACTGCCTGCTCATAGGTCAGCTTCTCTGCTTCCAGTTCATAGGGGAAGTCAATGTCATAGGCATCATACAGCTTGTTGTCGGAATAAGTAAACCATGCCGGATCATGTGACCAGCAGTAAGCACGGTCAAGGTTCGTCAATGCGCTGAATCCCGTAGCCAGGTTAAACATACCATAGGTAGGAATTCCGTTATAGCCATAGCTGGGCTCACGGTAAATCTCACCGAGCAGTTTGTTAAAGTCGCCGGTAGTGGCACGGATCACCATGCCTGCCGCGGACAAGTCGGTGCTGTTTGCCAGAGTGGTGGAAATCAGATCCGTCACTTCGTTGGGAGTGGAACCAAACCAGTTGATTGCCAGAGGCATGTAATACTCGCCGTTAATCTCCACGGTCTGATAAGTCACACCGTCGGTATTGGAAACGGAAGCATAGGTCTTGTTTGCTCCATCCAGTGCATTTGCTTCATCTGCAGTCAGTTTCTTATAGCGCACCGCGTCAACGCCTTCGGCGCCTTCCACATACTCCTCACCCTTGGAGTTGTAAATCCAGCCGCCCTGCTCCAGAACGCTCTTTGCGGTCTCGGGAGAGAAAGCGTAGTCAATCAGCTCAATCTCATCCTGCACTGCCTTCCAGGGTCCAAGGTCGGGGCTGTAAGGGCCGTCTACCACCACACCGTAACCGCCGGTAAAAGTCTGGCAGAACTCGGTACGGTTCAGCAGATAGGCAACTGCCTGACGCACTTCCTGGAACATGGTGGGACCAAAGTCACAGTCGAACTGTATCTTGCCGTAGCCGGCTCTCTGATAATGCACCTCTGCGAAATTCTCGCCATCCACTACTGCCAGGGCTGCAGTGGTATCCTTGCCGCCGGTAACACCGCCCAGGATATCGGTACCGCCGCTGGTAAGCATCTCCAGCTGGGTCTCCTGCGTCAGCTTGACATATACAATGGTCTCAATGGAAGGAACCTGTCCCTCAAAATTACCCTTGAAGTTAGGATTCAGGGTCATGGTAGCCTGCTTTGTGGAAGCATCCCAGTCGGAAACCACATAAGCGCCGGAGAAAGGATACTTTGTCAGATCATAACGGTTCTCCGAAATCTCGGCAGCCTTCACATAGCTGTCACCGTTCTTCTCATAGAAGCTGTCGCTCAGGTAAACACCGTTGCCGTCATCCATGATATCCACGCCCTCACCCAGAACCAGGCCCAGGGGAACGGGATCCGCAGCCGCATAGGTATATGCGAAATAGTACGGATAATAATCAGAAGATACTGTCAGGGAAAAGCTGTAATCGCTCAGAAGGCGGATTCCGGAAAATTCCTTGGATGTACCCTCTGCTGCCTCTCCTGTATAGTCATGATATGCCTGATAGCCCACCAGAGTGTTGCCGCTGGTGCCGGGACGTCCTGCCTCCATACTTACAAGGGATGCAAAGGACAATGTACTTGCCAGATAGTTCTTGGCCGTGATGGGGGAACCATCGCTGAAGGTCAGGCCTTCGTTGATCTCCACCGTATAGGTTGCCGTGCCATCCTCATTCTCTGTCTTGGTGTGGCTCTTCACGGCAGTATCATTCCACACAAGATTTCCATCCTCTGCCACTTCCATGGTGCCGTAGCCGATGGTCAGACGTCCGATATCCTGGTCGGAAGCGCCCACAGAACTGGCTCCCCAGCCGGGAAAACGGAAATCACCTGTCAGGTCAGTGACGTTACCCATGATAACCTTGTTCTCAAATGTGCCTTCTGACCCCCCCTGCGCGGAGCTTTCCCCGGAATCTTCCGCAGGACTCTCTTCAGAGCCTTCTTCAGAACTTCCTTCCGCAGAAGAATCGCCCGCTTCTGAATTCGACGGTGCGCTGCTGTCTGCAGGCGTGTCATTGCCGCATGCCGCCAGTCCAAACACCATTGCGGAAGCCATCAGAATCGCAAGTAACTTTCTTCTTTTCATAATGCTTTCTCTCCTCCTTTAAAAATTTGCCCTGCATACATAATGCCTGATTGCCTCTATTCCCCAAGATTGACAAAAGAGAGCTGAATACCAATGATTCACTCTCTCATGAATACTTGTATACAATTAGTACCGTATGCAATTAACGTAGTTTAGTATAAAGTACATTTATTAAATTGTCAAGATTTTTTTAACCGCCGTATGTCCCCAAAACTGTGGACGAATCAGAAAACGACACATTTTGCCAATATTCGGCGCATTGTTTTACAATAGGCCAACAACATTATACTCATTTTTCGCCAAGTTGCACAATCCCATTGCACTGCCGCTTTGAAACCGGCTCAAAATGACGGCCTGCGGGAATATAGAATGTCGAAATCATGCATTATGACAGTCTTGTCGCTGTTCCTCCATTCTTTCCCAGATTCCGGCGCCGGATACCTTGAGGCGGTTGCGCACTGTATGTATAGAACAAAACCTTGTGGGAAAACGGATATTGGGAAAATAGAAACGGTAAATGGAAACGACATTTTGAAAGGATTTGTCATCCGGACCAGACTTTCCGGTATGACAAATCCTGAATCCTGTAAAAACAGTGTCAAACGGCATATAGAAAACAGCGCAGCTCAGGCAGACCGGCACAGAAATGGTTTACTGCACATGAAATGCCAGAAGGCCGGGATATTCTGCCGCCCTCCCCAGCTCTTCCTCTATCCTGAGCAGTCTGTTATACTTTGCCACTCTGTCGCTGCGGCAGGGCGCGCCTGTTTTAATCTGGCCTGTGTTCCAGGCCACTGCCAGATCGGCTATGGTAGTATCCTCTGTCTCGCCGGAGCGATGGGACATGACTGCCGTATAATTATTTTTATGGGCAAGCTCCACCGCCTCAAAGGCTTCCGTCAGTGTGCCGATCTGGTTCACCTTTACCAGAATGGAGTTCGCCGTCCCCAGCTTAATACCCGCGGCAAGCCTTTTTTTGTTGGTCACAAACAGATCATCACCCACCAGCTGCACCTTTCCCGCCAGCCGCCCGGTCAGCTTCTGCCAGCCGTCCCAGTCGTCTTCCGCAAGGGCATCTTCTATGGAGATAATGGGGAATTCCTGGGTGAGCTTTTCAAAATAGGCGATCATTTCGTCCGTGCTGCGGATAATTTCCTCACCTTTCTGGCTGCTCTCCCCGGGAAAATGGTACATGTTTGTTTTTTCGTTATACAATTCACTGGAGGCCGCATCCATGGCTATCCACACATCTTCCCCGGGAGTATAGCCGGATGCCCTGATGGCCTCCACCAGAAACGTCAGCACGCTCTCCGCGTCCGGCAGATCCGGGGCAAAGCCTCCCTCATCCCCCACTCCCGTGGAAAGTCCTTTCTCCTGGAGCAGCTTTTTTAAATTATGGTAAACTTCCGCACAGATCCGCAGGGCGTCCGAGAAGCTGTCCCCACGGATGGGCATAATCATAAATTCCTGAAAATCCACCGTATTGGCGGCATGCTTCCCGCCGTTTAAGATATTCATCATGGGCACAGGAAGAAGATGCGCCCCGGCCCCTCCCACATAGCGGTACAGCGGCATGGCCAGGGCCTTGGCGCTGGCTTTGGCGCAGGCCAGGGACACGGAAAGCGTAGCGTTGGCCCCCAGATTTTCTTTATTTTCCGTGCCGTCCAGTTCCACAAGCAGTCTGTCGATTTCCATCTGGTTCAGGGCGTTTTTCCCCAAAAGCGACGGGGCAATCTTTTCATTCACATTTTTGACGGCATGCTGTACGCCCAGGCCAAAGTAGCGGGGCTCCCCGTCACGGAGTTCCACTGCCTCAAAGCGTCCGGTACTGGCTCCCGACGGCACCGCCGCACTCCCGATATAGTACTGGCCGTTTTCACGGTTCAGGACAGCCATGTCCGTCTCCACAGTGGGATTTCCGCGGGAATCCAGGATTTCACGGGCATGTATGGATTTGATTTCCAGATAAGTGGTCATAAAAAACTTCCTCCTTCGGATTACTTCGTTTGCACTAGTATGTCCGCAAAAGAGGAAGTTATACTGTTTGGACTTTCGTTCCGGCTGGCCGGAACCGGTCTTAATACGGTTTCCCGTTTAGAATTTCCACATAGTCCTTATAATTCTTTTCCAAAAGCGCCGGTGTGTCCAGTCCGTAAGGACATTTCGCCTTGCAGCTGCCGCAATGGAGGCAGTTTTCTATTTTTTTCATCTTCTCCTGCACCTCCCTGGTCAGCTGGGCCGCGGATGGAGAACGGCGGAGCAGCAGGCTCATGCGGGCACAATTATTGATTTCGATTCCCGCAGGACAGGGCATGCAGTAACCGCAGCCCCTGCAGAAATCCCCCAGAAGTTCCTCCCTGTCACGGGCAATGACCTCTGCCAGCTCTTTTGTCATTTCGGGGGGATTATCAATATAAGACAAAAATTCGTCCAGTTCCTGCTCCCTCTGTACTCCCCAGATAGGCAGTACATTCTCATATTGGGAAAGGAATGCATATGCCGCTGCCGAATTGGTGATCAGGCCTCCCGAGAGTGCTTTCATGGCAATGAATCCCATGCCTGCCTCCCTGCACTTTTCCACCAGCGCAATGTCCTTTTCCGTGGCAAGATAACAGAAGGGAAACTGCAGGGTCTCGTAAAGCCCGCTTTCGATTGCCTCCTGCGCCACTCCCAGCCGGTGGTTCGTAATGCCGATGTGACGTACCATCCCTTTTTCCCTGGCCTCCAGCATGGCCTCATACAGGCCGCTGCCATCCCCCGGCTTCGGACAGAATGCAGGGTTGTGGAACTGGTAAAGGTCAATGTAATCCGTGCGCAGGTTCCCCAGGGAAGTGTGTATGTCCTTCCAGAATCCCTCCGCATCTGCCGCACCGGTTTTTGTGGCAATATATACCTTTTCCCGCATTCCCTCAAAAGCGGCTCCCAGTTTCTCCTCGCTGTCCGTATAAAAACGGGCCGTGTCAAAAAAGGTCATTCCATGATCATAGGCCTTGCGGAGAAGCCGCACCGCCTCCTCCGTGGAAATCCGCTGGATGGGCAATGCCCCGAACGCGTTTTTCTCTACCGTGATGCCGGTTTTTCCCAATACCACTTTCGCCATATGTGCTTCTCCTTATTTTTTATTCCACATACAATGCGCTTCGCATAAGGGCTTGTCCCTCAGAGAGATTTCCCCGGGCATTTTCCCGCGGAAATCCTCTGGCCCTTATGCTCTTCGCTTTTTATTTCACATACATAGCGCCTCGCATAAGGCGCCTGAAATTTTATCTTTTCTGCAGAAGGGATTTCCCGGTCATCTCGGAAGGCTGCTCTTTCCCCATAATCTCGATGAGAGTTGGCACAATATCCGCCAGGCATCCGTTTTCCCTTAAAGTATAGGCCTCGTCATAATTCACCAGAATGAAAGGTACCTGGTTCGTGGTGTGCGCCGTAAAAGGTTCCCCGGTCTCATAGTCCACCAGCATCTCCGCATTGCCGTGGTCGGCGCAGATGAACATGGCGCCATCCACTTCCTTTATGGCCTCTGCCGCCCTGCCCACACACTCGTCTACCGCTTCCACCGCCTTGACGGCCGCTTCCAGCACGCCCGTATGGCCCACCATATCCGGATTGGCAAAATTAATGATGATCACATCATATTCGCCGGAACGAATGGCGCCGCAGAGCTTATCGCATACCTCATAAGCGCTCATCTGGGGTTTCAGGTCATATGTGGCAACATCCTTGGGAGAATTTACCAGCACCCGGTCCTCGCCTTCGTTGGGTTCTTCCACACCGCCGTTGAAGAAAAATGTAACATGGGCATATTTTTCCGTCTCCGCAATCCTGGCCTGCTTCATGCCGTTTGCAGCCAGCCACTCCCCGAAGGTATTGGTCACGGACACTTTATGGAACGCCACATCCTTATTGGGAATGGTGGGATCATAATCGGAAAAGCACACATACGTAATGTCTTTTCTGGCGCCTCTGTCAAATCCCTTAAAATCATCATCACAGAAAGCCCTGGTAATCTCCCTTGCCCTGTCCGGACGGAAATTAAAGAAAATAACGGAATCCCCATCCATGATTGTGGCCACCGGCTTTCCGTTTTCCAAAGCCAGCGTGGGCTTTACAAACTCATCAGTCTCGTCCCTGTCATAGGATTCCTGGATCCCGGTAACTCCGTCCGCACTGGTAAGTCCCTGGCCCCTGGTCATGGCGTCATAGGCAAGCCTGACACGGTCATAATTATTATCCCTGTCCATTACGTAATACCGTCCCATAACAGACGCAATTTTACCCACGCCGATTTTTTTCATTTCGGCTTCCAGCGCCTCGGCATACCCTTTGCCGCTGGCAGGAGGCGTGTCCCTTCCATCCAGGAAACAGTGAACAAACACTTTCTCCAGACCGCTTCTCTTCGCCAGTTCCAGCAGACCATAGAGATGTGTATTGTGGCTGTGCACACCGCCGTCGGACAAAAGCCCCATCAGATGAAGGGCACTGTCGTTTTTCTTACAGTTTTCCACCGCCTTTAACAGCGCGGGATTCTCAAAAAAGGTTCCATCCTGGATCTCTTTTGTTATTCTGGTCAGTTCCTGGTACACGATACGGCCTGCGCCCATGTTCAGGTGTCCCACTTCCGAATTCCCCATCTGTCCGTCGGGCAGTCCCACTGCCATTCCGCTGGCATTTCCCCTCACATAAGGGCACTCCCGCATCAGTCTGTCCATCACGGGTGTCTTTGCCAGCGCCACCGCATTTCCATCCTGTCTTTCATTCAGTCCATACCCATCCAGAATCATCAGCACTACCGGTTTTTTGCTCATATCTTCTCTCCTTAACACTACGCCCCTCCGGTCTGTCCCGGACTGCGGGCGCTTTCTTTTTTAAACAGCATAAGCCCTGCCATACACAAGGCACATTTCATTTACATAAAACGCAAAAAGCATGCGGCCGAAAAAAGCATGCATTTTCTGCCACAAAAATCTTAACATATTTTCCTCCATAATTCAAGCCACACTTGCATTTTGCCCGGGCTGTTGCTATACTTAAAGAATTATCATCAAAGGAGAACGTTATGATCACTCTGCTTGCCAGACTTTTTATCAAAAACCCCAAAGGGGACAAAGACCCCGCCGTCCGTCAGGCATACGGTATTTTGTGCGGTGCCGTGGGAATTTTCTTAAATTTATGTCTGTTTGCCGGAAAATTTATCGCGGGTTCCCTGAGCCATTCCATCGCCATCACGGCAGATGCCTTCAACAATCTGTCAGATGCCGGATCCTCCATCATCACCCTTATCGGCTTTAAGATGGCCGGTCAGAAACCGGATCCCCATCATCCTTTCGGACACGGCCGCATTGAGTATGTGGCAGGCTTCCTGGTTTCCGTCATCATTCTTCTGATGGGGGCGGAACTGCTGAAAAGTTCCTTTTTCAAAATCCTGCATCCGGAACAGCTGACTTTTTCCCCTGTGGTCATATTGATTCTGGTGGCATCCATTCTGGTAAAATGCTACATGTTCCTGTACAACAGACAGCTGGGAAAAAGGCTGGATTCCGCGGCCATGACCGCCACCGCCACCGATTCCTTCAGCGACGCCCTCTCCACCACCGCGGTACTGGGTTCCACCCTCATCGCCCATTTTGCCCAGATTGCCATCGACGGCTGGTGCGGACTGCTGGTGGGACTCTTCATCTGCTATGCGGGATACAGCGCCGCCAGGGATACCATCAGTCCCCTGCTGGGCCAGGCGCCTGACAAAGAATTCGTCCGGCAGATCAGCGACATCGTCATGGCACACAAGGAAATCCTCAGCCTGCACGACCTGATTGTACATAATTACGGCCCTGGCAGGGTTCTCATTTCCCTCCATGCGGAAGTGCCCGCAGATGGCAATTTCCTGGACCTTCACGATGTCATCGATACCATTGAACACGAACTGCGTGACAGCCTGAACTGCCATGCGGTCATCCACATGGATCCGGTCTGTGTGGGTGACGAGGAAACCTCCCGGCTCAAGGCGCTGGCCCAGGACTGTATCCACGGCATCGACAAGACGCTGACCCTGCACGATTTCCGCATTGTCACCGGCCCCACCCACACCAACCTGATTTTTGATGTGGTAACCCCCTATGATTTTTCCCTGACAGACAGTGAGCTGACGGCATTGATACAGACACGGATTCAGGAACAGAATCCCAGCTATTTTACTGTCATCGAAGTTGATAAACAAATGGTGTAAAGGACAGATGATACAGATGACACAGCAGGCGGCATATCTTACAGAAGCAGAGATTAGAAGGCTGCAAGTCCTGGAAAGACGGTACCGGGACAATGCCCGGAAACAATTTGAAAACCGGACGGCATATTATCATACGCTGACCGGAGGAAAGTATACCTCCATCACGGTCAGGGACCAGAAGACCAGATGGGGAAGCTGCTCTTCCAGGGGCACTTTATCCTTCAATTACCGCCTGATCTTCGCTCCCCCCGTGATACTGGACTATGTGGTGGTTCATGAGCTCTGTCATCTGACCCATATGAATCACTCCAAAGATTTCTGGAACATGGTTGCCTCTGTTCTGCCGGAATACAAAATCTATCGGAAATGGCTCCGGGATCATGGTCATGAGCTGACCATGGAAAATCATATGAAAAAAACAGGGATTCCTTTTCCATAATGCCCCACGGCCTGTCCATTCCCAAAAGGCTTAAAAACCGCCGTGCGTGCCGTCCTTTCGTCTTCTTCTCTGAAATCCCCGTTCTGTTCCACAGGCAGAACATGTCATGTCTCTCACAATTCCAGCCTCATATGGATAATTTCCTGAAATCCTGCCGTGCGGGAACGAAAACCTTTGGGATTCCTGCCGTATTCGGCAAACCCGGCTTTCTGGTACATGGTCAAAGCTCTTACATTTTCGGCAGCCACATCCAGCTCAAGCTGAATGTATCCCGCAGCCCTTGCACAGTCAATACATGCGTTCATCAAGGCCTGTCCTATCCCCAGTCCCCAAAATTCTTTTGCCACACTGATGCCAAATTCGGCGCGGTGCCGTACTTTGTATTTTGTGCCTGCCGCTTCTATTCCGGCGGTTCCTATGACCACATTGTCAACTACGGCGAGGATTTCAATCTCATTTTCACTTTCGGATTTTTCTTTCAGAAGCCGGCCCTCCTGCATGGCATCAAAACGATTTTCGTCCGGATAGGAAAGTAAATAATCCGTCTGCCCATGTGTTAAGTATAAATTATCCAGTACCGCCTGTCCATCATGTTCTGTGCCGTTTCTCAGACAGCATTCCATACCATTTTTTAATTCTATTATTTGATTATATTTCATGGCTGCTCCCTTACTGTGGGATTTTCTTCCACCCTGCCTCTTTTTTCCGGAGAAAACACCATATCCGGCATTATTTCTCTCCCATTTACCGCCATCATATCTTTTGCCCCAATCAAATATTCGCCACAGGCTTTACTGCCCCATACAGGCAGTGTATCCATTGGTTTATCATGCCCTTTATTCCATCATGACTTCTTTCATTGAAATCTTCTTTATTTTATCGGAATATACATACATCAGAATTTCATAAACTATCATAAAAATAACCAGCGAGACAAGCATGGCAGGGAAATCAAACTCATATGCAGGAATGCCCTCCATATCCCTGAATACCATATCAACCATAACCCGGAGCAGCGCGTACTGATATCCTGTTCCAATGACAAATCCTATGTAGGCCATGGATCTGTATCCATCAAGAATTGCCCTGCAGCATTCTTTTTGTGAATAACCAAACACTCTCATCATGGCGATGGTCTTTGTATTTCCTTTTATGACTGTAGTGATGGCAAGGAATAATGTGGTAAATGCCAGTGCAAGACCGATTACAAACATCATTGCCCCCATCATTTCACTTGACAGGTCTTTCATGCTGAAGGACATCTGCATCATGGAAGAAAAGCAGAACGAAGCAAAAATGATGAAAAATGTAAGTACCTTCCTGCTTCTCAAAGTAGTCCTTTTCAGCTCCTCGGTAAAAGAGCATCCGGCGGAGTGAATTTTATGATATTTCCCGGGTCTGACCGAGGATTGAAATTCGTTTTTCAGAAGCCATAGCACAGGCTTCCTCAGCTTAAACCAGGCATAACCGATTGCAAGCAGGGAAAAACCGGCTGTGGGCAATATCACAAAATAAACAAAAACGGTCGGATGAAAGTGTATGGCTATCTCCGGAAGCATTTTATCTTCATTTTGCAGGGCATAAAATCCAGGCATCAGAAGAAATGCGCCTCCGAAGCCAATTGCGGTTCCGATAAACGCACTCAATCCAAATACCCAGAAGTTTTTTGCAACTTTCAGATTGGAATAGCCCAAAGCCTTTAAGATACCAAGCTCTTTTCTGTGGGTATCAATATAATTCTTAATATAAAACATCAGCATAACCATCGAAGTTAGCAGCAGACTGCCACCGCTGACAAGACAGACTACCTTTGCCGTCGATACCAGCGCATGATAAAAGACCAGCGGCAATTCTGATGTCAGTTCACGTTCAAGGGACTGAATATCCAGGTAAAAATTCAGGAACATTGTACATACAAGCACGGCACAGCAGGACATCACGGAAATGCCGGTCAGCTTTGCAGCATTTTTTATTCCGATAAGCATATAGTCACCATCCAATCTCATAAGCAGTCTTCCGGACTTCGTTCTGATAAATACTTTCTATTTTTCCGCTGTTCATTCTGATGACTGTTTTCGCCATTTCCGCAATATTTAAATTGTGTGTTACCATTACTATTGTGAAACCATACTTGCTTTTTAACCTGCAGATATAATCCAGCACTTGTCTGCCGGTCTGTTCATCCAGTGCCCCTGTGGGCTCATCCAGAAACAGTACTTTTGGCTTTTTCGCCAATGCCCTTGCAACGGAAACCCTCTGCTGTTCGCCTCCTGAAAGCTCACCGGGATATTTATGTAGTTTTTCTCCCAGTCCCACTGCTTCGATAACTGCCTTGTAATCCTTGTTGTCCGCTAAATCCGCACCCATTTTCACATTTCTGTCAACATCCATATTCGGCAGTAAATAGTACTGCTGAAAAATAAAGCCCACATTTTCCTTTCGGAAAACAGTTAATTTATTGTCGGAAAATGCTGTAATATCCGCCTCATCATAAAAAACCTTACCGCTGTCAGGTCGTTCCAGTCCCGAAATCACATTCAGTAAAGTAGACTTTCCCGAACCTGATGCGCCGAGAATCACCATAAAATCCCCATCTTTTATCTTCAGGCTGATATCTTGTAATACTTGAAACCGATTCTCTCCGTTTCCGTATGATTTTATGATATTTTTCAATTCAATCATCGTTTTTGCACTCCTTTATACTTTTCAGAAGACTGGTGCATACCTCTGTAATCATTGAGCTGATTTCCGCGCCTGTAAAACGGCACATTTGCGTTGCACAAAGCGTTGCAATGCCATGTGTATAGATCCAGAGGTGACGGTACAGCTTTTCGGCTAAAGTTTTGTTAATTCCGTAATCGTCCTGAATTGACAGCAGGATTTCCTGATAGCTTTCCTCTATCAATGGGAGTACCCCCGACAGATCAGGGATCTGCGGCTGTTCTGTCATAAACAGAAGCTGAAAAAGTCTGGGCTCATCCACGGAAAAGAGGATGTACTGCATTCCCACGCCCTTAAAAGGGCGTTCCGCCGTTAAGCCTTTCTTAACATATTCCCGATACAGCGTTTTGGCAGCTTCCATCACAGCCTGCCAGACTTCATCCATATTTTTGAATACCGTAAAAACGGGTCTTGCCGAGCTGCCCAGGCGTGCTCCCAGTTCCCTGGAAGTTAAGGCTTCCATTCCATCGGTTTTGACAATCTTTAATGCCGTTTCAATGATTTCTTCTTTTGTAAATTTCGCTTTCGGAGGCATATCCTGATTTCCTTTTTTAAATCATCTGTTTTAAATCATGTGTTTTATTATAATCAAATCCAGCCGGAAAGTCAATGGGGAACAAAGATTTTTATGCAATGCCGGCGGCGGTAATGCTGCCCTTTGCAAAGCCGGGCTTTCAGAAGCGCCAGGTTGCGTGAGTCAAAAATCCCGATATGCTAAACCAATGTATCATTGCGCAGTGTTTCATTCAGGTCGCACTGCAAAAGACGCTTTCCTCCAATATAATAAGCAAGTGCCACAAACAGCACAATGGCTGCCGCAAATATCACAACGGGCAGAACCGGGGCTTCGGCCCAGAATACTATCGGATCCAAATAACTTGCGCTCACAGCAAACTGTACAAACAGCACGGTGAGGGGTAAGGTAATCAACAGTGGTTTCCCTGCTATCGCAAACGCTTCCAGACAGAAGATTTTCCTCATTTCCCCCGGGGTCAGTCCCACAGACATATACCTGGCAAATTCCCGCTTCCTCTGCCGGAGGAAGCCTAAGGTATTCGAGAATACATTGGCAATGCCGATCGTGGCAAGCAATACGCAGAACGCCCCAAAAATCACTTTCATTCCATATATTAAATTATCGTTTGAAAGCCTTTCCCGGACACGGTTTTCACTTTCGGTTTCATATTCCCTGACAAGCCGCAGGGCTTCTTTCTCCAGGCTGTCCAGGCCGTCAAGGCTTGCGTCTGTGTCGGAAAAGATACGGATATAGCTGTCGGATTCGGCTTCACAGACCTCTCCTAACGTTTTATTCCACATGGAAAGCGGGATAAAATGTACCAGGGCATAATTTTTATATTCTTCCCTCAGCGCAGGCGCTTCTTGTGAATAAGCCAAAACCGGAATTTCCACACTTTTGCCGTTTTTACAAAGTATCGTTGTCCTGTTATTCTCCCTCACAAAAGGAACATATTTTTTATATCGGAAATTGCTGTTTACACTGTCCCAAATCCGGTTTAATACAATTGCACCGTCAAGACCCGGCGTCATCCCAATCTGTGAACAGAAATTTAAAAAGCTGGCGTCATCCAGAACAACAACCGGCACAGGTACCTGAAACTGTCCATCTGCCTCCGGCGTTCCCGCAACCGGCCCAAGTCCGCCAAGGGATATCAGTTCGTCGCTCTGCAGTCCTTCCGGCAGGAATGTCATCGCCTGCGCCTTCTGATATACCGCGGCATCCCGTATGCCGGAAATATCCTGCAGCTCATCCGTCAGGGCGAAATCTGATATTTCCGTATCCTTTAAGGTGATCATAATATCCCATGCATCCTGATACCGCTCAAAATAAGTGTACCTGGTACTGATATCGGAAAGCGTGGTAAACACAAGCATGATGGAAAATCCCAGAAAAGACAGCAGTAAGGATAATGAGGAGATCCTTAAGTGTTTTTTCCGTGCTTTCAGGGCATTCCCTGCAAGTTCGCCCTTTATGCCAAACAGTAAAGACAAAATCCTGGAATGTTTTCTTTTCTTCAATAATAAACCGCCGGTATTCCGGATTGCCTCCAGCGGCGTCATTCTGCTTAATTTCACCGCAGGTATCCACGCCGAAAAAAACACCGTCAAAAACGAGACCAGAATAGTGGATCCAAATATGGACGGACTATAATGAAAGACGGCTTCATGACGTTTTGATACACCGGAGGCGAAAATATTCACTGCCCCCATGACTCCATAACTGATCAAAATTCCCAATAAACTGCCCACTATCATGGGCACTATGCTCAGGACCGCCGCTTCCTGAAGCAGACAGGTTCTGATTTGCTTTGGCGTGGCCCCAATGCTTGAAAAAATACCAAACTGATGGATTCTGGCGTTCATGGACAGTTCAAAGGAACCCCGGATAATCAGGATTAATGACACTGCCACAATCGTCACGATTGCCAGATACATCGCCAGAAGCATGGGCGGCGTGTCATCCTCCGGATCGTGTATGAAATAACGGGATAACAGCAGGGAATGGTACTGTATGGCATTTTCTTCCAGTCCCAGCAATTCGGAAATCAACGGCATATCGCGATAAATGTTCCGGGCGTTATGAAAATAAATATCAACCACGGTTTCATCCCGTCCCGACAATTCTTCGTTGATGACTGCTTTTTCCACATTCGCAAATTGACACACCGCGGATAAATCGTCCGCATCCAGTGCATGGCCCACAATGCGGCCCTGCCAGCCGCCTTCCTCCAAAGTGATTCTCTCCACTTCATATACCCAGAAATTGTAGGCTATGCTGCACAGCAGGGACAAAAACATGGTAGCCGCCAGTGCTGCCGCCATAATGGAGATGCTGGATGCAGGGTTATTTTTAATGTAGCTTTTGGAGTAATCCTTCCACATTCCGCTCACCTCCATTCTTCCTGGCGACTGGCAGTATCCGTAAGATTGTCGCTGATAATCTTTCCGTCTTCGATGGTCACAATGCGGCCGGCCTCCAGTGCAATTTTTTCATCATGGGTAATCAGCAGTATTGTCTGCTTGAAATTTCGGTTTGACAGCTTTAATAGATCAATGATTTCCTTTGAATTTTTCTGGTCAAGATTTCCTGTGGGTTCGTCAGCGAAAAGAATGGCCGGCCGGTAAATCAGAGACCTTGCGATTGCAACCCGCTGCTGTTGTCCTCCGGACAGCTGGCTGGGCAGACTTTCCAGTTTATCTGCTATTCCCAGTGTCTTTACAATCATTTGAAAAAAATCCGCATCCGGCTTTCTCTTGTCAAGAAGCAGGGGCATAAGAATATTTTTTTCCACAGTCAGCGTCGGAATCAGATTATAGAACTGGTAAACCAGGCCAACCTTCCTTCTTCTGAAAATTGCGGAATCCGCCGCGTTCAGTTTGCTGAGGTCAACGCCATCCACTGTCACGGTGCCGCCTGTAGGCTTGTCCACACTGCCCAGAATATGCAGAAGCGTTGATTTTCCGGAGCCGGATGCCCCGATTATGGCCACAAATTCCCCTGATTCAATGGACAGGCTGATTCCGTTTAAAGCATTAACCTGATTCTCACCTTTTCCGAATACCTTTTTGATATTGTCACATCTGAGTATTTCCATGTTGTCAAATCCTCCTGTTTGTTATTCTACATACCCTGATATCAATCTCTTTTTATGACCCGGAAATTCATCAGAGTATTTTCCAGGACAGCGTATGGCCCCCTGTCATCCAGTATTATAACAAATGAAAGTGACATCTCAGTGACTGTAGAAACGAATCTCAAAACAAGCCCCGCCACCATAAAGATTGAACGCACGGATAATTCCGTTCTGCATTTCCATGATTGCCCTGGAAAGGGAAAGGCCTATTCCAATTCCGGTATCGTTTGCTTTTTCCCCACGGTAGAATCGCTCAAACAGATGAGGCAGGTCCGCCTTTGCGAACCCCTCTCCCTCATCCCATATCCGTATCTGTACATAGAGAGGATTTTTTTCATAGGAACAGTGAACTGTAGTACCTGGTTCCGACGCTTCCATACAGTTTTTCATCAAATTCATGAGCGCTTCCATTGTCCATTCCATGTCTACCAAAATATCTGTTTCGCCCATCTCCGGAACATCCATTTGAACGCCCTTCCGCGTAAACAACTCATATAAATTGTCAGCTGCCAGGGAAAGTATGGTAAAAACATCTGTCGGTTTCCTTTCAAGCGTAAGCGTGCCCGCATCAATGCGGGACAATAGCAACAGTGCTTCTTCCAAATGCATGAGCCTGTTGATCTGCCGTTCTATTTCCGCCACCCGGACATCTCCCAGATGTTCTCTTGCCATCTGGACAGTTAAGGAAACCGACGTAATTGGTGTCTTGAGCTGATGGGCGATATTGGACAGGTTTTCCGCAAAATTATTTCGTGCCGTAACTGCCGCATCCCTTGTCTGGGAAAGCGTCGTCACCGTTTTATATATTTCGTCCTGGAGTCTGGAAAATTCGTCTTCGCAAGAGTCCAGCAGCAATCCCTGACTGCCTGTATTTATTTTTTCCAGATAGTCTGTCAGCATCCTGATACGGGCAGACGATCTTTTATGCAAATACCGGAATGAAAAAAGAAACAGCGTGCTGCCTGCCAAAAAGCCTAAAGCGGCAATCCAGATGACAGTCGTGTCCATAATTCCCAGATTGGAGGGATCATAGCCAAAATTTGATATTACATAATGATCAGGCAAATCTGGTATGCCCAAAAATGCACGCTCCCCTGTGATATGGAAATCCTGCGTTTTCAATAAATCCAGAATATCCTGTCTGGAATCCGGATATCTTTGGATCATGCTTTCGCAGAATCCTCCCAGTATATGAAAACATACATGACTGTAATAAACAGTAAGAATGTATGCGGTTATCGCAGCTACCATCAGACTCACCGACAGCACAAACAGAACCGTTGTTTTATTATTTGATTTTTTACTCATGTCTCATCCTCCATACGATAACCAAAGCTCCGTATTGTTTTTAAACAAGATGGATGATGGAGTTTTTCCCTGAGCCGTTTCATTGTCACGGTCAATGTGTTGTCATTGACATAATTCCCGTTATTGTCCCAGATCTGAGTCAGCAGCCTTTCCCTTGTGACAGTTTTCCCCTTATTTTCCATCAGCAGCTGCAAAAGCTGATATTCGGCCTGGCTCACAGTAATTTCTTCTTCCCCGCAGAATACTGCCGTTTTGTCTTTGTCCATTGAAATGGCACCGCAGGAAATATAGCGGCCCTGCACATTTCCTGCCCTGCGCAGCAATGCCCGGATGCGGGAATACAGAACCTCCAGTTCAAAGGGCTTTGTCACATAATCATCCGCACCGTAAGAAAAACCGGAAATAATATCATGGGTATCATCCCGGACAGTCAGAAAAATAATCGGCAGTTCATTCCATTTTGAACGTATCCATTTGCAGAAGCTGTTTCCCTGGCCGTCCGGCATATTCCAGTCAATCAGTACAATGCCCGGAATATGGTGTTCCAATGCCTTCTTCCCGCTTTCCAGCGTCCCGAATGCAGAAACCGCATACCCTTTACCGCACAGATATTCCTTTACCGTCTTTGCAATATTTTCATCATCTTCCATATAATAGATTTCCGTCATTTTCACGCCTCCCTGCCAGTTTCCCATACTGCCATGTAACCGGGCATACCTAATGAGTAAAATATTCTTCATTATAGTCGGTGAAGTCAACGAAATCAAGCTCTGTTCCGAACCGTTATCATAAATCTTTGTTTTCCACATTGTGTATTGACAATAGGGCAAATCCGAAAGATACGGCCGTTAGTATAAGCGGAAATACTGCGTTATCTGCCATTGTAAAATCGCCCACATTTGCCTGAGTGAGAAAAACCAGTAAAAACGAAGTGACAATGGCCGCTTTCGAGGACTTCAGCGCCATTCCCGCAAACAGCGCAATAAAGCTCATGCTTACAATGACGAATGATTTCAGGAGCAGCCGGATATAAAAGGATACACTGCCCATATCAAAATCAATTGCAAAAGATGACCGCAGATACCCTGAGCCTGTGAATATACACAGATAAATTACCAGCTTTGACAGCACCAGTGCCGCAAAGTTGAAAATCCAAACCGCCATCATCTGGGACGCCAGTATTTTCTGCCGTTTCACCGGATACGTAAACATCAGGTTCATTGTTTTATTTTTATATGCGCTCACGATAAAGGATGCCAGCATGACGCTTGTAAAAATCAGAAATGCCATGCCTGTAAACAGTTCAACCAGAGAAGAGACTGTGTCCATTCCCGGCGCGGCATCCAGTGTTCCATCCGGTTCATTTGCAATTCCCAGGAAAGCCAGGGCAAACGTAAAGAGACACAGGAGCGCTGTCAGAATCACCGCGGTACGGATATACTTCCCGATATTGTTTTTCTTCCATTCGAGTCTGATAAGCTTTAACATGATTTGCCCACCTCCCCTGTCAGTTTCAGGAAATAGTCCTCCAGCGATTCCGTATGTTTTGTCACAGACATCAATTCCACGCCGTTCAAAAGTAATTCCTTTGAAATTTTCTGGGTTGCCGCCGAGAGCTCATAAATCCGGATTTGGGAATCGTCCATAATTTTAAAATTATGCAGATTCAATTTGTCCGAGAGTATATAGGCAGCTTTTTGTGTGTTTCCCACCGTAAGCTCTATATAGGCCGTATTCATTTCCAGGATTTCCTGCATGGAAATTTCCCTGGTCAGCTTTCCATGGCTGATGATGCCGATGGTATCTGCAATGCTTTCCATTTCCGCCAGAAGATGGCTGGATATCAGAAATGTCATGCCATACTCTGTTGACAGCATCTGAAACAAATCCCTGATTTGCTTCATTCCCGCCGGGTCTAACCCGTTTGTGGGTTCGTCCAGCAACACCAGCTCCGGCCTGCACAGAATGGCGCGGGCAATTCCCAGACGCTGCTTCATTCCCAGCGAATACTTTTTCACCGGCTGGTCTGCCGATTCTGAAAGCCCCAGCATATCCAGTGCTTCCACCAGACTGTCTTTGCTGTAATACCCCATGTATTCACAATGAAGCTGCAAATTGTCCCTTCCGCTCATATGTTCATAAAATGTAGGAAACTCGATAATACTTCCCATGCGTCTGAATACATCATAAGATGTGTTTTGCAGAACTTCCCCAAAGAGCTCTACGGTTCCCTCTGTGGGTTTCCACAGATTTGTGATCATTTTCATCACCGTGGTTTTCCCTGCTCCGTTGGGTCCCAGAAATCCATAGATCTCTCCTTTTTTTACATGGATATTAACATCCTTTACCAGTTCCTTGCCATCTATCCTTTTCGTAAGATGATTTGTCTGCAAAATATAAGACATATTCACTGCCTCCTTTCTGAATACCATTATAACGGTATCGATTTTCAAAACTCTTGACCAATTCTTACGAATTTCTTTCGCGACATACTCCGCAGCTTGTTTTTCCGTAATTTATTTTTCAGTCCGGCATTTTTTCAGGCTAAATGTACTTTTTCAGTCTGAAAATTTTTTTAGTCTGAAATGTTCTTCTTCAGTCTGAAATGTTCTTCTTCAGTCTGACCGTAAATGTGGTTCTGGTATTCGGTGTGCTGTCTAAATAAAGATCGCCGCCCAGCTGGACGGCAAGATTCTTCGCTATGGTCAGCCCTAAGCCATTCCCCTGTATTTCACGGTTTCTGGAATCCTCCATGGTATACAGCCGTTCAAATACACGATCCGCAAATTCCTTTTCTATTCCTTTCCCCTTATCGGTTATGTCAATGAATACGGTATTTTGATCCTCCCGCAAAAATATCCCAAGATACTTTCCTTCACTGCCATATCTGACTGCGTTGGAAAGCAGATTAAACAAGATCCTCTGCAGGGCGTTTTTCTCGCCCCGGGCATAAACCGCCCTGTCGGGTATGGAAATCTCCACTTCAAAATCTTTCTGCACTAAAATCTCATAGAAACCCAGCACGCTTTCCCTGCATATTTCGCTTATGTTGATCCTGGAAATGTTTATATTGGCGTCGCCCGCCTCCAGCTTTGCCAGAGTAAAGAACTGGTTCATCAGATCCAGCACCTGTTTTGCTTTTGCTTCCACTTTCTTCAGCATTTCATCATCATCATGGGCAAGACGCATGATCTCCAGATATCCCAGTATCACAGTCAGGGGCGTTTTTATATCATGGGATATGTTCGCCAGCATCTTTTTGGACGCAATTTCACCCCTTTTAAATTCAGCCTTTATTTTTTGCCGGTCAAGCAGCAGCCGGTTGATCTGGCTCCCCAATTCCATCAGGACAGGATTGTCTGTAAATACCATTATTTTTTCATCACTGCCCGACTTTTGAATCTCTTCTAACTTCCGGCTTATTTCCTTTAATTTTGTCTGGATTCCCTTCGAGAATACAAACCGTTGATACAGAATGATAAGAAGCAAGGCGGCAATTACCGCCAAAAGGAAAAAAAGAATTGTCTGGTCACTCATTTTCAAAATCTCCTGCCTTATATCCAATCCCCCAGACCGTGATAATATATGCAGGATCACGGGGATTGTCCTCTATTTTCGTCCTCAGCCTGCTGATATGGACGTTCACGGCATTTTCATCCCCCAGGTATGCGTCGTTCCATACAAGAGAATATATTTGTTCCTTTGTATATACTTTTTTGGGATTCAGCAGCAGTAATTTCAGGATTTCAAACTCCTTCGCCGTAAGTTCGATTTCTTTTCCATCTTTTTTCACGCAGTAACCGTTCAAATCCATTGTCAGATTTCCTTTTGTCAGAATCCGCTGCCCGGATGTCCCTGCCGCATACTGGGTGGTTCTTCTGATATTGGCCTTTATGCGCGCCAGTACTTCCGTAACGGAGAACGGTTTTGTAATATAATCATCTGCCCCCAGTCCCAGGCCCAGGGTTTTGTCGGAATCCGTATCTTTTGCCGATATAATGATTATGGGAACCGTGCTGGATTCCCTGATCTTTCCCATAACCTCCATGCCGTTCCTTTTTGGCAGCATCAAATCCAGCAATACCAGGTCAAACGCATGGGAATAGAACTTCTCACAGGCGCTTTCCCCGTCCGCCGCGGTAATGACTTCGTAATTTTCCGTTTCCAAAAAGCGCTTTAACATGGCGCTGATTTCCATATCATCCTCAACCAATAAAATTTTCATCATGTTCCTCAGTCTATTGCCGTATGCCCGGCTTTTTCAGGGGCATCTTCCGGCACATTTAATCTCTCTTGTAATTGGCAAGAAATTCCTCCACATCCGTTAAATGTTTGTTTAACACCGCATCATATACATCAATACTGGTATATTGTTCAAAGGAATACAGTTTACGTGCCATCAATTCCCTTTTTAAGCGGACAATTTGTTCTTTCGATTCAGGCAGCTCCTGCACCCGCCGCACAATCCTGTCACAATATTCTTCTGCCGTCTTTATTGTGGCTTTATCAAAAAACCATAAATCAACATTCCAAAGTTCACTGCCTATATATGCCTCGAATCCCTGAAACCAGACCGTTTTATTTTCAGAATTGATTTCTTCTTTTGCCTCATACCATGTAGGGTGAAACTGATCCATGATAAATTGTGACAGCCGATATAGCTTGTCTAAGGACATATTTTCGTTCTCGATATCAATATCCAAATCATTCCATGCCATCATGTCCATGCGGTAACTCCCAATAATATGAGGCGTTCCATATTTGCTCAATTCCTCCAATAATCCACAATCATATAATATGCGTTTTGCCTGTTCTTCTGTCGTCATATCCTCATCTCCAGATTTTCCCTTCTTCACCGTCCGCCGTTTTTCATCCATTATCACAAATCTCCTTTTCCAGCTCGTTCTCAATAAGCCCATTGGCTATCTCAAAGGCTTTTACACGTCTTTTTGCCAGTGTGATCTGTGACTTATACCGCTCCGCATTCTCTTTGGATTCAAAGGTCTTTATTGTTTCCCTTAATTTATGCAGAGTAGAATCAATCTGTCTTTTCGCCTCCGCCAAGTCCTCCCTTGAAAAATCCATTTTTCCTCCTCTTTCCATAAAACGCTCAGTTAAGCAGGGCTGTTTTACCGGCAATTTTTTTCTTTATTATGGAAACCGTTTCCTGCAGCGAACACTCTGTTGTATCAATAACATTTGATTCATATGCGCCGAGGTCCTGAAACTGCTGCCACATCACTTCCACCAGTTCCATATTGGTCTCCCTGTCCAATTTTGAACGGCGCACAGCCCGCTGAACGGTTTCTTCTTTATCAGCCCGCAAAATAATATAATGTATTTCATAGCCTTCCCGGACAGCGCTTCTCCATGGCTCCAGAAACCACGGGCCGATCACACCATCCACAATAACATCATACCCGCCGCGTACATAACGCTTCGCCGCCTCTAAAAAAGCCTCTGTCACAACCAGATTCTGTTCATCTGCTTCCGGTAAATGTGGCGCTATTGCCCCCTTGCAAAGATAATGATAAAAATCATCCGTATGCATATGCACCGATTTCTCCATGACGGACTCCTTCGCAACAATAGCCGACACGGTGGTTTTCCCGGTTCCCGGTGCCCCGGTAAGCACAATTATTCTCCCTTGTCTCAT
>OFFE01000354.1_pt1 | contig 39595 bp, 36 predicted proteins | sample 1521371 | NCBI WGS metagenome assembly OFFE01 (sample SAMEA3504131, study PRJEB24116) | mouse gut metagenome | biome: mouse gut; feature: mouse-associated habitat; material: faeces | place: Denmark | collected 2011 | reverse complement strand
CAAGGTATATGCTTCTATATAATAAGATATAGTCCGACAAATTGGGAAACTTTTATTTTACTACTAGAGCCTTTTTCATTCACAGCGACTGACATGCAGCACCTGTAAGTCCAGCTCCACCCTATCGCCAGTGCCTTCCTCTCCGTCGCTTATCAGAAGATACTCTCCTGTCAGCGTCCCAAGCTCCGTCTGTGCCACGGGAATGACCTCCTGGGGCAGATAGGCGTATACAGCCCTTCCGTAGGGAGCCTTCTGCGTATCCAGATAATAGACTGCCACATTCTCCAGCCCGTTCCCACTTATATATTCCGCGATGCTTACCGCATCCTCCTGAATGGCAGCGCCCATGGCTACCTGATTATTATAGTAGGGTAGCTGGTACAGATTGATCAGGAAAATCGCCCCCACAGCCGCCAGCCCGACTATATTGGCCCACCTGATATACCCCTCCACCCGATGCCTCCGGTGCCATACCCACATAAAGCAGGCCGCAGCGGCGGCAGCCCCGCAGGCAAGGATATTGAAATGCGGCAGGAACCTCTGGGTAATATTGTCGATCAGCAGGAATATCGGCGCGTCAATGATCCCAATCCTCTGTCTGTCCCCCATTGCGGCAAAGTAGAAGCCAAGATAGGTAAAGACAGCGATGTACACCGGCCAGATCCATCCGGGCAGCCTGAACCGCTCCCTTCCTTTCAGGTACACCAGCAGCAGCGGCAGCTCAAACATCTGAAAATACCGGTAAAGCAGCTTATGGGGCAGCAGCACCTTACCCTCTTCCGTTATCACCACGCTGATCACAATCTCCGCCACCAGAATCAGAATCCCCAGCAGCAGGAACCTCAGGAATCCTCTGTCCTGTTCCGAATAGGCCTTTCTGTCGGCAATCGGCAGCACCACAGGCAATACCCCCCAGTAAAAGCAAAGCGCCACCAGATAGAAAACAATGCAGCTCAATATGGCGGCAATCGTGCGCCAGTCTATGGGAAACAGCCTAGAAAACTGGGCGCTGTAATGATTGGAGCCCGCAATCCCTCCGTTGATCCACAGGATTCCGCCTTTTCCAATGGCGTAAAGAATCGCCCAGATGCCGGAAAACGCGGCCACCTTCTTCCATACCGCAATGCAGCGCTGGCGGCAGGCCTCCCAAATCATACATGCGCAATACAGCAGCGGCAGGAACAGGAACATGGTCTTCGCAAAATAGCCCACAGCGGCAAGCGCCGCAATCAGTGCCATGTCTCCGGAAATCCGCAGGACGCGCCCTTCCTGTATCTCTCTGTACACGAAATAAGCCGTCCAGAGGAATATGGGATACACCAGAACCTCCTGCATGCAATATGCCGCATTCGTCATAGACGGCAGGAAAAGCGTCAGCGCGGTCACGATCCATATCGTTTTCCCATCCCTGCCCCCAGGCCCCAACATCCGCTTTGCCAACAGATAGACCGGAAAGACAGAGGACAGCATGACCACCGTCCCTATCATGCGGAAAAAGAACATGATGTCCTCCGGCCCGGCAAAATAATATGCCAGCGACAGCAGCATGGAATACAGGACACAGGTATAATCCAGGAGGGTCCCCCCCTGGGAGAAATGTCCCTGGTAATGGAATGACCTGGCCATGGATATGTACAATTCCTCGTCTACCGTCAGATGCACCGGAATCGTGAACCTGCTGACAAAAAAAGCATAACCTATGACCCCTAAAATATATAAGCCCAAAAGCTTCGCCGCATTCTTATGCATTGGCTAATCCTCCCCCCGCCCCGGAAATCCCAGGGGCCTGTATGAAACCTATGGTTCTATCATATCCCGCCATGAAAGCATGTGTCAAGCGTTTCTGATGCCCTGTTCCATTTCTGTTTTTCCATTTTTATCGCTTGACAGCCAAAGGTATCCGCTCCTTTATCCCTCCCTGTATGATTCTGCAAAAAACATAAAAACTATAGTTTGCAGGATAAACTTACAAAGTTACAAAAATGTTACGGAATAGAAAATCAAAACTTTCTGTTCCCTTTTTTACCCCGTTTTGGTATATATGTTTTATAACGTTTATATCAGGAGGGCTTATGGCAAAGAAATCAACGAGACTGGAAGAACTTCATAACACATTCCAAGAAAATGGAATATCTCCGGAAACAGTCATGCAAAACGACAGGCTGATCAGGGAAATCAAAAAGCATGCAGATGAAGTGCCGGATTATCGCTATCCATCTTATGTCCAGCATCCGCTGGGGGATATCATCATGATTGTCTTCTTTGCGGTGCTAGGGAATGCAGATGAATGGGCAGAGATCGAAGCATTTGCAAAGGTGAAGGAAAAGTGGTTTAGAAAGTACCTGGATCTTCCCAACGGGGTACCTACAGACGACACTTACCGTGTCGTGTTCAGCAATATCTGCACAGACCATTTCTTCCAGGTCACCACTGGAATTCTGCTGCGCACCATTGACGGAATTATCGGGCTGGCCGGGAAGAGGGATAATATATATGAAAAAAGTGTGGTTTCCATAGACGGGAAAGTAAGCTGTGGCTCCGGCAGGAAAGAAACGGCAGAAGGAAAGGTAAGGGCCCTGCAGCCCAGGAACTGCTAAGAGTTATGGACCTGAAAGGAACCATAGTGACCGCTGATGCCATGAACTGTCAGAAAGGGACTGCGGAAGTAATTACAGAAGGGAAGGGTGATTACGTCCTTGCTCTGAAGGGGAACCAGGGTCTTTTATATGAAGAAGTGCGGGCTTATTTTGACGGGGACTGCCTGGAAACTCTGAAAGGGAAGTCAGGGTGCTACAAAAAGACTGTGGAAGCGGAGCACGGAGGAGTTGCTGTCAGGGAATACTATATCACAGAAGACACGGGCTGGTTCAGCGAAAAGGGGAAATGGAAAGGGCTGAAGAGTTTCGGAATGGTACATAAAAAGCTGAAGAGACGTGACGGGACGCAGGAAGAGGAGTTCCGCTGTTACATATGCAGCATAGAAGAAAATGCGGAAGAATTTGAAAGGGCAGTCAGGAGGCACTGGGAAGTGGAGAACAAGCTGCACTGGCAGCTGGATTTCACATTTCGGGACGACAAAAATACAAGCATGGCAAAGACAGGAGCAAAAAACCTCCAGATTATGAAAAAGATAGTTCTGTCAATTCTGTCGCTGGTGAAAAGCAGCTATAAGCTGAGCATGAAGAAGATTCGCTATGTACTGTCATTGGATTATGAGAATGAAATAGAAAAAATGCTGTCTATGCTGGATGTAGACAGCATAAAAGAGGCATTGGAGTCAAAGGGGAAGTCTCCCATGAAATAGATCATTTCTTTATATTTTTAATGAACACCAAATGGTGTTGCTTTGCATAACAGTTTATAAGTTTAACCTGAAAAGGGCCTCTTATCCCTTGACACACCGCCCCCGATGCATTATACTTATTCGAAAACGAGGAAAGAGAGGTATTGTATGTTAAGCTTGGTGGATGTGGAGGTGCTCCGCAACTGAACACGGGGAGAGGATAGCTGTTTACCCTTCAGGGGATAGCTATGCCCTTTCGTCTGCCCTGCAGATGCTTAACATATACTTCTTTTTCAGGAAATATTCTGGACTGTAAATGGAAAGCATGGCCATTGTAGGCTGTGTTTTTTTGGTTCCATGAAACGCCGGCCACGGAAGGAGTATGCCTTTTGCACAGGGCAGATACTACCGTGGCCGGTTTTTGTATTGTCTAACCGTAAAATAACATGCGCCAAAGCGCGAGGAGAGTGTCATCATGAACATCATTGAGACCGAAAGACTTACCAAGACCTACCGCAGGTTCAAAAAGCCGGAGGGGCTTTCCGGCAGCATCAAAAGCCTCTGGAAGCGGGAATACGAGGAGAAGGCCGCCGTCCGGGATTTCGACTTTGCCTTACAGGAGGGGGAGTTCATCGGGCTGATCGGGCCGAACGGCGCCGGGAAGACCACCCTGACGAAGATGCTCACCGGCATCATCGCGCCCACCTCCGGGCGGATCCATGTCATGGGCTTCTACCCCAATGACCTGAAGAACGAGTTCAAGCGCCAGTATGCCGTGGTCATGGGCCAGAAGAGCCAGCTCTTTTTTGAGCTCACCGCAAACGACACCCTGCGCCTGTTCAAGGAGATTTACGAGCTGGACGAAAAGCAGTTCCGGGAGACCAGGGCCTATTTCACGGAGCTGTTCGGCGTCCGGGAGCTGATGGACGTGCAGGTGCGCACCCTTTCCCTGGGGGAGCGGATGAAGATGGAGCTGATGGTGGCGCTGCTGCACAATCCCAGGATTCTCTTCCTGGACGAGCCCTCCATCGGCCTGGACGCCATCGCCTCCAACCAGATCCGCAGGTTCCTGAAACAGGTGAACCGGGAGCGGGGGACCTCCATCATCCTCACCTCCCATTACATGGAAGACATCGCCACGCTCTGCGACCGTTCTGTAGTCATCCATCACGGCTGCAAGGTCTATGACGGCAGGACGGATGCGCTGTTCGCCAGATATCAGAAGAACAAGAAAATCACGGCCACATTCTCCCAGGAGCTCCCTCCGGCCCAGGGCCCGGCCGCGGAAAATCCCGCTCCCCTGCCGGGACAGGCCGGAGGGCAATCCTCCCGCCAGCTCCCCTGCTGGGAGGTGTTGGAACGGACGCCCCACAAGCTGACGGTCCTGGTGCCCAAGGAGGAAGCCGGAGCGGCCCTGGCGGCCATCATGCCCTGGGGCCCCACGGACATCTCGGTGGAGGAGGACGAGATCGGGACTGTGGTGGAGCGGATCTATCAGGAGGGCGCGAAGGGGGTGGCATTATGAGAGCCGAATTCATATCCGGATACAGGAAATACCGGGAAGCCGCGGCAGTGAACCTGAAGGCCCAGCTCGCCTGGCGGGCGGATGTGGTCTTCAACATGCTGTTCACCATATCGAAGATCCTCTTCGCCTACCTGCTCTGGGGCATCATCTTCCGGCAGAGGGATGCGGTGGCCGGGTTCACCTTCCACGGCATGCTGTCCTATTACATCATCAGCTCCTTCCTGTCCCAGTTGGAGCTGTCCGGCGGCATCAGCGGAGAGATCTCCGCGCGCATCCGAAACGGCACCTTTTCGAAATATATGGTGCTGCCCATGAACATACAGGGATACTTCATCGCCATGGAGGCAGGGGTGGTGGCCTTCTATCTCATTTTTGATTTCCTGGCCGCGGCGGTCTGGGTCTTCCTGTTCCGGATCCGGTTCGCGTTCACCGGGGAGCCGCTTGTCATGGCCTGCGCGGCGCTGATGGTCCTGCTGGGGCTTTTGTTCATGGTGCAGTTAAATTTCTATCTGGGGATATTGACGTTAAAATATCAGGAAATCAGCACTTTCCTGATGATAAAGAACAATCTGGTGGCTCTGGTCACCGGGACGATCGTGCCCCTGGCGCTGTTCCCGGAGACCGTGGTAAAGCTGATGCGCTGCCTGCCCTTCTACTATGTGACCTATCTTCCCTCCATGCTGCTCACAGGGCGGTGCAGGGAGGAGGCTGCGCCCGGCCTGTTGATTCTGGCGGCCTGGTGCGGGGCCCTGCAGCTTGTCATCGGGATTACCTGGAAAAAATACAGAAAGAGATACGACGGGGTGGGGATATGAGAAAAAGGATGAAAAAAAATTTCAGAGTGCTGCGGGAGCTGTTCCGCATCCGTTTCCAACATCTGATGCTGTTCCGGCTGGGGTTCTTCGGGCCGTTCTTCGTGGACGGGAGCCTGTTCGCCGTGCAGCTCATGGTGTTCGGGGCGGTGTATTCCAATGTGGACCGGATCGGCGCCTGGGGGGAGGGGGAGATGATCCTGTTCATCGGAACCTTCTCCCTGATCAATGCGGTGGGCATGGCGTTCTACTTTTTCGGCATCCGGCAGGTCCCGGACAAAATCAGGAACGGAGAGCTGGATCTGTATCTGACAAAGCCCGTGAGCCCGCTGTTGCGGCTTACCTTTGAGCAGATCAACCCGGGCTCCCTGCCCCTGATCGCCATGAGCCTGTGCATCATCGGATACGGCGCGCGCAGGGCGGGGATCGTGCCCCATGCGGAGGACGTCCTGCTGTATCTGGGCTGGCTGGCCGTCATGATTCTGCTGCATTATGACATGATGGTGCTGATCCGGAGCGTCTGCTTCTACCTGGTGACCAATGCAAAGCTGGAGCAGCTGGAGGACGCGGCGCTGGAGCTGTGCATGAAGCTGCCGGGCATTGCCTTTTACGGCATCTACCGGGTCGTCTTCTGCTTCCTCCTGCCCTACGGCCTGATGGCTACTCTGCCGGTGCAGAGCATACTGGGGGAGCTTAGGTGGCAGGCGGCCCTGCAGGGCCTGGCCGTGGCGGCGGTGTTTACCGGGCTGACGGTCTGCGCGTGGAAGCGGGGGCTGCGGCATTATAACAGCGCCAGCTCTTAGGCCGCCATTTTACTGCAACTATATAGTATTTTTTATATGCAACTATGATGCAAAAATGATGTGCTTTTGATGAAATACTTCCGTATGCTATAGGGGAGCCATTGAAAAAAAGTAGTGAATTTGTCGAAAGCCCTGACCAATATGACCGTTGCCATAGGCCGGCCGGATCCTGTCCCGGGAGATCCGGCCGGGCCGCGTAAGGAGGTGCGCCGCAGTGGGATTGTCCGATCTGAATTTCATATTCCGCTTCCTCCCCGCGTTTCTGCTGGTGTATTTCCTGTGCCCGGCAAAGTACCGCAATGCTGTCCTCTTCGGAGGCAGCATCGTCTTCTGCGGCTTTTGCAGCCTCCCCGGCGCAGCGATCCTGCTGGGCTCCGTAGCCGTGAACTATGTGCTGACCCGCATCCTGGACTGCCGGAAGTCCCCTGCCTGGCGCAAGGGCTGGCTTTTCGGGGCGGTGCTGTTCCATGTGGGGCTCCTGTGCTATTTTAAATACAAGGCCCCCTCCCTTCCGCCGGGCATCAGCTTCTATACCTTTACTTTGCTGACCGCGGCCATAGACGTGTACCGCCGGGCGGAGCTGCCTCCCAGAAGCTTTCTGGAGCTGGGGGCCTTTGCGGCCATGTTCCCCAAGCTGCTGTCCGGCCCCATCACCGCGTACCATGACACCATCGAACAGGTGCATAGGCGCAAAATCACCGCCAAGGGCGTGGAGTACGGCCTGTCGTTAATGATTGTAGGCCTGGCCTTCAAAGTCATCATCGCGGACACTGTGGGCATCCTCTGGCACGACATCCGGACCGTGGGCTTCGAGAGCATCTCCACGCCCCTGGCCTGGATGGGCGCAGCGGCATACTCGGTGCAGCTCCTGTTCGACTTCCAGGGGTACAGCCTGATGGCCGTGGGATTGGGCAGCATGCTGGGCTTCCGGCTCCCCCGGAACTTCGACCATCCCTACCGCTCTCTGAGCGTCAGCGAGTATTACCGCAGATGGCATATGTCGCTGGGGCGGTGGTTTCGGGACTACCTGTACATCCCCCTGGGGGGAAGCAGGAGAGGCGCGGCGCGGACGGTGTGCAATCTGCTGATCGTATGGCTGGCCACGGGCATCTGGCATGGCGTGACACTGAATTTCCTTATCTGGGGGCTGGCGCTGGGGTTCTTCATCGTCATGGAAAAGCTCTGGCTGGGGAAGCTCCTGAATGGCCACCCGGTGGTGGGGCATCTGTATGTATGGTTCCTGATTCCGCTGACCTGGGTGGTGTTCGCCGTCACGGATCTGGGGAGCCTGGGGATTTATTTTACGCGGCTGTTTCCCTTCCGGGGCGGCGGCATCGCGGTGAACCCGAGGGACTGGATCATCCACGGGAAAAACTACCTGGGCTTCTTCCTGGCGGCGCTGGCAGTGTCCTGCCCTTTGGCGGATTCTGTCTGGAAGCGGTTCTGGAACACCCTGGGGGCAAAAGTCCTGCTGTTCGCCCTGTTCTGGGTATGCGTCTACCGGATCGTCACCGGACTGCATAACCCTTTCCTGTATCTGGGGTTCTGAGGAAGCTACATATAGTCCTGACAAGAGTAACCGTCCGCGCCTTTTAGAAGTTCGAGAGATCATGTATTTATACCGCTTAACGATTTCACTTGCCGTGAAACCGGACTGCATAACGCTGACTGGTTCATTCGCATGATTACATTAGGCAGCATTCAGCGTTATGCAGTATAAGATGAAACGGCAGTATATTTGGAAGCAGCGCCCTGGAACCGGGCATAGGAGTAGACATATGAGGACACGAAAGCATACCACACCGTTGTTATCCGCACTGGCAGCCAGCATGCTGTGTGCCAGCCTTACAGCCGCCGTCAGCGCACATGGCGTTTTTGAAAAATATGATACGGACGGCTGGGGACAGCCCATCATCTCCGTGCTCATGCAGGGCCTGGCCCATCGGGATTCGTTCTGGGAGCCCGGGGGCGCAGATGCCCAGGATAATTCCCTCCTGCTTGCCTCCAGCCAGTCCAATACCGGGGAAATCCCCGATGTCCTTGCGGGCCAGCGGGAAGCGGCTATCTCTGGCAGCGTCTCCGGAAGGCAGCAGGACGCAGGGGCTGCCGGTTCGGCCAATGGTTCCGGCGGTTCCGTTGAGCAGCATGGTACAGGAGCATTCGGTTCGGTCAATGGTTCCGGCGGCTCTGGCAACCAGCAGAGCCCGGAAGCAGTCGGCTCCGGAGGACAGCCGGGCGCAGGAGCTGCCGGTTCAGCCAATCCCTCCGGTACTGCCGTCCCACAGCAGGATTCAGCCCCCACCGGTTCAGGAAACAATGCCGCCAGCAATCCAGGCAGTCCTCAGCACACCGACACGGCTGTGCCCGGAGGCAGTTCCCACGATGCGGGCTCCGTGGTTCCGGACACAACCCCCGGCGCAGAGCAGAACCCTGATGCCGCAGCCCAGGCAGAGCCAATGCAATATGCCTTCACGGAAGTGCCCCGGGAGTATTTTGACGATGCCCTGTTCATCGGCGACTCCCGGGTCACCGGGGTGGAGCTTTATTCCGGCTGGGACAATCTGACCTACTACGCCGAGGGCGGCATGACCGTCTACAGCATGTTCCAGTCCAAGACCGCCCAGGTAGAAGGCCAGACCCTTACCATAGAAGAGGCCCTCCGGAAACGCTCCTTCGGGAAAATCTATCTGGAAATCGGCATCAACGAGATGGGCACAGGCACTGTGGATTCCTTTATGGAAGCCTATGAGGCCGCCGTGGATTATCTGCGGGAGCTGCAGCCGGACGCCATCCTCTACGTCTGCGGCATCATGTACGTGGAGCAGAGCAAATCGGAATCCGACCCGATCTTCAACAACCCGGCCATCCAGGAGCGCAACGACCGCATCGCCGCCCTGGCTGATGGGGAAAATATCTTCTACCTGGACATCAACGAGGTGGTGACGGACGAGACCGGGAACCTGAACCCGGACTACACCTGGGACGAGGTGCATCTCCTGGGCAAATATGACGTCATCTGGCTGGAGTATTTTTCCAGCCACGGCATCGTGAAGGATTCGTAGGTATACAAAAGCCTTTAATCGGATAGGGGGATGATCAGTTCCCCTTCCACACCATCTGGCATACCGTCCAGTACCAAGGCCACCGCCCTTCGGCAGTCTGCCATCTCATGTACCTTCCTTCAGCCCTCTTAAACCTCACGGCGAGAACTTTGGTGTTCGGCTGTATCCTTCCCACTGCCGGGCGGATTCGGGACTTTCACCCTTTAGAACGTGCCCTCGCCGGGTGCACCAAAAAAGCCAGCCAGATATCTTTCCATAGCATCTGGCCGGCTTTCCTTCTGTTTCATCCCCATATCATAACTGCGTCCCAAAATATACGCTTATCCGATAAACGGTTGAAGCGCTTTCCTGTCCCCCTCGGAAACTTCCAGCATATCCATGGAATGCTCAGCAGACCATCCTGCCTTTTCCATCAGGTTCTGGATGTTTTTCAGCAAAGTGGAAATCCGGTTTTTCTCCGCTGCAGCGCGCTCCGCCTCTACTGCTTTCCCCGCTGCAATGCGTTCCTTCTCCGCTGCCCTCCGTTTCATTTCCTCCAGAGCCAAACACACATCAATCACCTCCCTGCCCTTTTCCATCTCCAGATTTGCGCCTACACAGGCGTTCAGCACGTCAACTTCGGTCCGCCCCAGGTGCCGGAACCCTTCGTCTGCCTCCACGACCTCCCCAAGCCTGTCAGCATCCTGTGAATATTTGATGAAGGACAGCACTTCTTTCAGGGATGTCCGGAATTTCCCAAAGTCGCTGTCCTTTATGGACGCCGGGGCGACCAGGTTGATCTTATAGTCCGGCACCAGCGCCAGTATCCTGGCGTCCTGCTCCCCGAACATCTCATGGATGGACATCGGCCCGTCCCATTCCTCGGCATTGAAGCAGACCACAAGGGTCACTACAGGCAGGAGCCTGTCCTGCTTCATGAACCCTGACAGGTACTCATCCCCATCGGCTCCCCTGTAATCGCCTGAACGCTTATGGGAAGCCGCGGCAATGGATACCTGCTTCGCATACTGGAGGGCATCATATACCATATTCTTTACCAGCATCGCATAGTGGATGGCACCATCCTTATATTACCTGTCAGCCGCCAGATACGGAAACGGCCCCTTCACCTCCTCCGCGATATAGGCCAGCGCGCCGCCATATTCGCCGAGCTCCCCGGCCCGGACGGCCAGCTCCTCATACGCCGCCTGCAGAAGCCGGAGGATTTCCCCTGGCCCGGTCTCCCCGGCGGCATTGCCGCACAGCTCCACCGCCTTCGCCATCCTGTCGCAGACACCTTCCAGCGCGGCTCTTTGGGGCTCCTCCAGAAGCGTCCCCAGCTTCTGGATCTCCCCCTTCAGCCAGAACAGCAGCATGCCCTCCTGCATGGCCAGGTCGCCGTACAGTTTCACCGGGCCCCTTTCCGTGGAGCCCTCCTGCGTTCCTTCAGATTCCCCCTCAGGCTTCCATTCCACCTCCCGGGACAGGCTCTGCAGGAACTCCACGCAATCGTCCAGCCGGTTCTGGAATTCCTGTATTCCGTCGAACAGAGGCTTGTGGGAGGGCTGCCGCAGCACGTCCATCCGGGCGGCAAAGGCGATGGCATCCAGCCGGAACCGGAAATCCTCCAGCGCCGTGACCGTCACCTCTTCCAGGGGCATATCCGACAGCCGCCGGGCAATCTCCGCAATCTCGTCGGCGATATAGCCGTAGGGCAGCCCGGGATCTTGCAGCTTCCCCGCCGCGGCGCGCCCGGCCTCCGCTGCGGCCCGAATGCGCTGCGCCCCGTTCCGGCGCATGTCCTGGAGGATCAGCCCCGCCAGCTCCTGCAGGAAATCCGCCACCTTCCCCGCCTTCAGCCGGGCATGCTCCGCCAGGCGGCTGTACCTTAGGCATATATGTTGGTATGCCTGCCGCTGCCCTTCCCTGGCCCGGGCAATCATCAGCCCTGTCTGAAAGGCGGTGACGCTGGCGGCAAAGGCCGCGTCCTCCATGGCCTTGACAATCCGGAACCGGGCCCATATCCCGTCCGGGCACCGGCCCAGGGCAGTGACCTGCTCCAGCGTTTTCGACAGCCCATCGGCCAGCTCCTGTGCCCTGCCTGCGGTGAAGTCCCAGAACTCCTCGTAGAACAGGGCCTCCGTCCCTGCCCCCATGTTCTTCCTGGTGTAGTCCGCCGTCTCCCTGGCCTCCACGATGAGCCCGTTCAGTTCCCGGATGATTTCGTCTGTGGTCTTTGAATACATCATAGCGCTTCTCTCCTTTTCCATTTCGCGCGGTCTCGCAGGCAGACGGTACTTCCGGTATTCCGCGGGCGTCACCCCCATGCAGGACTTGAAGCTGCGGGTGAAGCCCTCATGGGAATCGTAACCGTATCTCAATGCAATCTCCAGCACAGTGCTGTCCGTATCCGCCAGTTCCCCGGCGGCCAGAGCCAGCTTCCTCCTGGTCACGTACCCCATGACGCTGTCCCCCACTGCCTCCCGGAACATGCGCTGGTAATGGTATTTGGAGAAATGGACTCCCCGGGCCAGGGCCTCCACGGTGAGCTTCTCCCGGATCCTTTCCTCGATCATGTTCAGGGAACGGAATATGGGTGTCCTGTCATGCATATCCTCGCCTTTCTGCCGCTTTCGCGCCTCCGGCCAAAGCCGTGAAATCCTTGCGCCGATCCGGTGGACGGCACTCCGGGGATCCCGGGCCTTGGCTGTGTGTCATTACAATCACAGGATACACCGCCCGTTGCCTTTTTTCTTGACCGAAAGTGCTGTCCCGGGGAAATCATGGCCGGAGAAACGGAAAGTCCACTCAGAAGAGATCCAGTATATGGCAGGGCTTGCGGTAGAATACCTGGGAGAGGTCTATGCCGGGCGCGTTCACCCTGATGTCCGGCGTCATGGCGATGCTGTCCGCCCCCCGGCAGCCCCCCAGCAGCACGGCCAGGTTCCCCGCGTCCAGCTCAATGTCCGCCGGCCCTTCCGTCCGCTCCACCAGATTCTCCCGGCCCGGGGCGAAGTCCAGCAGGAAGGTATGGTTGTTCTCCGGGATTATCTTATCCGTGACCCCTATCGCCAGCCTCCCCCTCTCCCCTGCAGCGGCAGAGCTTCAGGAGGGTCTCCGCATTGACGGCCCGCGCCATCCCGTTTAAGACAGGCTTATAATCCATTCCGCTGATCTCCGGCAGCAGCCCGGCCAGGTCCATATGGTCCGGCACGCCGAACTCGATGTCCGCGAAATTGGCGATGAACGCCTCGTACACGAAATGCAGCAGCCCCACAAGGGCTTTTGCGTCCGTGAAGATAAGGGCGTCCCTGCCGGAAAATTCGGTGACGCAGTGGAGGGTGTCCTTCACCCTGCTGCCGATCAGGAAGCCTCCGGGAATGCCCTCTTCATCCGACCAGAGGAAAATCCAGCGCCTGTCCTTCAGCGGCTTCTCCCCCTCCAGGTCCTTGTCGAAGACCTCCCGCAGGCAGGAGAAGTTGGTGTCCCCACAGGCTTTCGCGTAAACTTCCGTCAATGGGCTTAAGTCGTCCCCGGGCAGAAGCTGGCGCACCCTGCCGCCCACATCCGGCAGGCGCTTCAGATCCCGGAGCTTTACACGCCAGCGCAGGGTCTTTCCGGCGGGGGCGAAGCCGTACTGCCGATAGTAGGCGGTGCTGAAGGGGTACAGATGGGACAGGGCGCAGCCCTCCTTGTACAGATCCCGCAGGGCCAGCTCCATACAGGCCCTGACGGCCCCGCCCCGGCGGTGGGCCGGAAGGGTGGCCACGCCGCCTACGCCGCCCATTTTAAGGACGTGGCCGTCGAAGCGCACCTGCTTTTTGTTCATGATGACAGAGGCCACCGGGGCTTCCCCTTCGCTGGGGAATGTCCCGTAGTAGTCCTCCAGGGGATTCTCCCTGGCTGTTTCGGATTTCTCCAGCTCCTTTCCGTATTCGAAAGAGCCCTCGAAAGCCACCGCCATGTTCAGGCCCGCCCTCCAGTATTCCTTCGGCTGCAGTTTTCTCGCAAACATGATTTTTCTCCTTGGCTGATTTTCTATATGCGTCCAGCATAACACGATTCCCCAATAATTTCCATTCCGTCCGGAAGATTTCTTATCAAAAGGGCGCAGGTGTCCGTCAGCCTTACATTGCCCTTCAGCGGCCAGGCCAGCTTCCCCCTTTTTTCTCCGGCCGCGCAATGGACGTCCAGCTTCGTATCTATCAGCCCCAGATTGTCGGGCAGGTTATTGGCAAAAATAAGGCTCCCGGCGCTCACCCCTATCACCAGCCCGTCCCTATCGATATACTCCGTCAAAGACTTATTGAATCCCGTATCATTGATCCTTTCAAGCAGGTATTGCGTATTGCCTCCGCATATGTATACCACGTCATACTGCTGTAGCTGCGCGGCTTCCATTCCCTCATGCAGATCGCACACCCTGATATTCCTGTCTGAAATACCGCATTTCAACAAATCATTCATGCATTTGGGCAGCACTTTTACCGCTTCTGCGTCCACTGCCGCCGTGGGTATGAACAATGCTTTTACCGAGGCCATGTCCTTGCCTGCCATGTCCACGAAACACGCTTTGATTTCCTCTGTTTCCAGACCTGCTGATGTCAGTAATACTCTCATATCGCCCTCCTATTCCGGCCAGTTCATCTGTGCGTCTGACACGCCCATTTTCCGGCACTCAGCGCATACATGCTCTTTTTCCGCCTGGTTTCCTATTTTGTATCGTAGAATCTTATCCTTAAAAACGATATATTTCTCATTACCCGCTTTGAAATCAACAAACCAGCTTCCGCTATGGGAACCGGCTGACATGGCCTCGGAAATCCGCTCCGGAAAATCGGCATCGTCACTTGTGAAGAACAGTGCGGTCCAGTATTTTGGGTTTCCCCCGGTGTCCCACAGTTCGATTTTATGGACGTTCATAATGTCGATGACAGCGTCATCCGCCACGCTTTCCTTAATCAGGATGCCCTCATATCGTTGCCGTTTCTTCTCCCGGACCGCATTCCTGCCGCAGATATGGACCGCTTTCACTGCCCCCAATTCCAGCTCATCTTTCAATAAAATATCCATGGACACATGGAAAGTCTTTCCCAGCGTCAAGAGCTTTTCCGTTTCCGGCAGGGCGATGTCCGCTTCCCATTTGGATATGGACTGCCTGCTCACATTGCATATGGAAGCCAGCTCTTCCTGGGTCATTCCATTTATTTTTCTTAATTCCACGATTTTTTCTGACAATTTCATTGCCTCACCCCCTCTCCCGGATTCTTTACAGGATTCCATTATACAGAATAACAGGGGCTTTTACCACCAACGCCACAGTGCCTTTATGCAACCTCAGGTTGCCCATATGGGATTCCTCATCGGCAGGGGTTTCCGTTACATTTCTGTTGATGTGCCATTGATTGCGTGATAAAATGAGAGTCAAAAAAGATATGGCCGAAAGCAGACAGGAAATGGAATCATAAGGAAAGGCAGGCGCTCAGGTTATGCATAAAATCATGATTATAGAAGACGATCCGTCCACCCGGGAGGAGCTGACGCTGCTGCTGGAGAATGAGGGCCATCAGGTGCTGGCGGTGACGGATTTCACGGATGTCGCCGGGCAGCTACGGGATTTCGGGCCCCATCTGGCGCTGCTCGACCTGGGGCTGCCGGGGAAGGACGGCTTTACTTTGTGCATGGAGATCCGAAGGGGTTCCGATGTGCCCATCATCTTCCTCACCAGCAGGGACTCCGCTATGGACGAGCTGCAGGCCCTGAACCTGGGAGGAGACGATTATATCACAAAGCCTTATCACATCCCCGTACTGCTGGCCCGGATCAATACCGTGCTGCGCCGGGCCCGGCAGGAGCCCGACAGGCTGGAGGCGAAAGGGCTGACCGTGAGCCTGTCCCGGGGAATCGCCTCCGCAGGCGGGGCGGCGGTGGAGCTCACCCGCAATGAGCTGCGGATTCTGGCTTACCTGATGCAGCGCCCCGGCGAAATCGTCTCCCGGGCGGACCTGATTGACGCATTATGGGATGACCATATCTATATAGACGATAACACCCTGAGCGTCAATATGACCCGCCTGCGGGGAAAGCTGGAGGGGCTGAAGCTGCCGGACTACATTAGGACAAGGCGGGGGCTGGGGTATCAGGTGTGAACGGAATGAAGATTTCCCGGGGAGGTACGGATATGACATTGGGCGAATTTCTGTGGGACAGGCTGGGGCGGCTGGTCCTGCTTCTTGCGGCCGGGGCGGGTTCCATCCTCTTTCTGTCCCTTACGGGCACCCAGCCCGGCATCCTGGCGATCCTGGGGCTTGTGTGGGCCATTCTCTTTCTGGCGGTGCAGGCCGTCGACTTCCTGAAATGCAGGGGGCGGCTCCTGGAGCTGGAAGCCATCCTGGAGGGGCTGGATCAGAAGCACCTGTTCGCGGAATGCCTCCCCAGGCCGGAGACCGTCCGGGAGCGGGCGCTCTTTGGGCTGATGCGCCGGGCGGGCAAGGGGGCTGTCGAAGCGGTCTCCGACGCCCGGGCGGCCCAGCGGGAGTACCGGGAATATATCGAGAGCTGGGTGCACGAAATCAAGACTCCCATCACGGCGGCGCGGCTGATCTGCCGGGGCGCTGACAGTGTCCTGCGCCGGAAACTGATTACAGAGCTGTCGCAAATAGAAAACCATGTGGAGCGGGCCCTGTTCTACGCCCGGGCGGAAAGTCCGGAACAGGATTTCCTCATCCGTCAGTCTTCGTTGGAGGCCATCGCCGCGGAGGCCATTGAACAGCACCGCTCCCTGCTGATCCAGAGCGGCGTGCGCATCGAGACCCAGGGCCTGGAGCAGACGGTGTATACCGATGGGAAATGGGCGTGTTTTCTGCTGGGACAGCTATTGCAGAATGCCGTCCGCTACCGGAATCCGGAGCCTGTGATCGTTTTGGCCGCAAAGCCCCTGGGCCGCCAGGTGCAGCTCACGGTCAGCGACAATGGGCTGGGCATCCCGGCCCAGGAGCTGCCCCGCATCTTTGACAGGGGCTTCACAGGCAGCAACGGGCGCGCCCGGGGCGGCTCCACAGGCATGGGCCTGTATCTGTGCCGGAAGCTGGCCGCCATGCTGGAAATCCGCCTGGAGGCCCGGTCCCTGGAGGGGCAGGGCACCGCTGTGATCCTTACCTTTCCCGCCAGGGAGACGCTGCCCTGACTTTCGCCCGTCTCTCCTTTTCTTACAAATCTGTAACCTAAATGAATATCTCTTCGATACCATTTTCCCCGGCGGTAGTGTATGATTTTTTTATCAGAAATGACCTAAGAAAGGAGGCTGTAACGTCCCGAAACGTCGTCCCGACGAGGCGTTTGGACGTTATCGAAAAAACACATGCTGCAAGTACAGGCAATCGAGAAGTATTACGGAAGCAGGAACAATGTGACCAAAGCCCTGGACCGGGTCAGCTTCGATGTGGCGGAGGGGGAGTTCATCGCCATCATGGGGGCTTCCGGCAGCGGCAAGACCACGCTCCTGAACTGCATCTCCACCATAGACACGGTCAGCGCGGGCCATATCCTGCTGAACGGACAGGATATCTCCGAGCTCCCCCAGCAGGAGCTGGCCCGCTTCCGGCGGGAGAGGCTGGGCTTCGTCTTCCAGGATTTCAACCTGCTGGACACCCTGACTTTGGAAGAGAACATCGGCCTGGCCCTGACCATCAACCACATGGATCCCAACCTGGTAAGGGACAGGGTGCAGGATGTGGCCATGCGTCTGGGAATCGACGATATCCTGGAGAAATTCCCCACTCAGGTCTCCGGCGGCCAGAAGCAGCGGGCGGCCTGCGCCAGGGCCATGGTGGCGGGGCAGTCCCTGATACTGGCGGATGAGCCCACGGGCGCCCTGGATTCCAGGGCCTCCAAGAACCTGCTGGAAATCATGGCGAAGATGAACCGTGAGATGAGGGCCACCATCCTCATGGTGACCCATGACGCATACAGCGCCAGCTATGCCTCCCGGGTGCTGTTCCTGAAGGACGGGCGGCTGTTCAACGAGCTGCTTCGGGGGAAGCGGGCAAGGGCCGCGGTCTATCATGAAATCCTGGATGTGCTGGGTCTGCTGGGAGGTGATATCCGTGACGTTATGTAAGCTTTCCCTGCGGAATGCCAGGAGGCAGGCCAGGGACTATCTGGTCTACTTCGTCACAGTCATCCTGTCCGCCGCTTTGATCCACGCTTTCAACGGGCTGGTGTTCTCCCAGGAGCTGCAGGCCCTGTCCTCCTTTATGAGCAGTCTGCCGCTTATCACCGTCCTGGTGAGCGCCGTTGTCATCGCCATCATGGGGTGGCTGATCCGCTATATCATGAATTTCATGCTTTCCAGGCGGAGCAGGGAGCTTGGCACTTATATCCTCATCGGCCTGGAGAACGGTCAGGTGGCACGGCTGTTCATCCTGGAGAATCTGGCGACGGGGGCTACAGCCCTGTCTGTGGGGCTGTTGCTGGGCGGCCTGTTCTTCCAGATACTGCGGGCCGTCACCCTGTCCCTGTTCCATATGCCCTATACTTTCCGCTTTCCGCCTCGCCCAAGGCCGTAGCGCTGACGATTGCCTACTTTGCTGTAATCTATCTGCTGGCACTGCGCAGCTGCGGGAAGCGCCTGCGCAGGATGCAGATCCGTGAGCTGTTGTCCTATGACAGACGGGGAGAGGAAGAGGCCATCCAAAGCAGCCGCGGGCGACGGCGTGTTTTCACCGTTTCCATCGCCAGCGGCATTCTGGGGACTCTGCTGCTGCTGAGCGGAAGCGTCCTCATGGGCATCATGGGCGCGGCCCTTGTGATATTCTTCCTGTACGGCTTCTTCTTAAGCTTTTCTTCCGGTGTACCGGCCTATTTCAATGCCAGGCCCGGGAAGAAGTACGGCACCCATACGCTGCTGGTGTTCCGCACCCTTTCTTTCAAGCTGGGCACTATGGGAATGACCATGGCCACGATTTCTCTGCTGTTCACGGGCACTATCGTCAGCGAGGGCACAGGCATGCTCTTCGGCGTCCTGTTCCAGAGCCGGGTGGAGGGGACTACCTGCTGCGACATCTTCATCGGCACCACGGACGGGGCGCCTGCGGATTTCGGGCCCTATCTGGACTATATTGAGGAAAACATTCCCCTGCGCGGTTCCAGGCAATACCGGCTCTATCAGGGAGAGACCCGGCAGATGACGGATTACCTTCTGGAACGCACGGACTATTATGCCTACTACGCTTACGACCCCCTCATGGCCTACAGCGATTATGCCGCACTCCGGGCCATGCTGGGCTATCCGGAAGCGCCTGCGGAGCCGGGGCGGTATATCATCCATTGCATGGCATATCTGGAGGATGCCCTGGAAGATTATGACACCAGTGTCAGCGTGGGCGGGGCTACCCTGTCCCCGGGCGCAATCTATACGGAATCCTTCTCCCAGAAGCTGTGGGACGGCAATGGGCGGGGTTTCCTGCTGGTGGTGCCGGACGAATTCCTCTCTTCCCGCCCGGTGAGCCACAGCGTCTATGCGGCCATGACCCTGGAGCCTTTGAGCGAGGCGGATTACGACAGGCTGCGGGACATCCATGACGGTGCGGGGGAGGATTCCGGTCAGGGACATGCGCGGGATTCCTATTTCCTGCTGGCAAAGGACGCTGTGGCCCGGGAATATGCCTCCGTGTCGGCCACCACGATCTTTCCTCTTTTCTATCTGGCGCTGGTGCTGACCCTTGTGTCCGCCACCATCCTCACCGTGCAGCAGCTCAGCCAGGGGCCGCGGTTGGCCCAGCAGTTCGGTCTGCTGGAGAAGCTGGGCATGGACAGGCGGGAGATGGCCCGGACGCTGCGCAGGCAGTTGGCGGTGTACTATGCCATGCCCGCGGTGCCGCCTTTGCTGATCAGCATCCCCCTGCTCGTGGCCATGGGGCATTCCTTTGAGCCGGGGGCCATTAGCGGAGACTGGCAGTTGGCCGGGATACTGGGGGTGACGCTTGGGCTGTTCTTCCTAATCTATCTGGTGTATATCCTGACGGCCTACAGCAGCCTGAAGCGCAGAGTGCTGCCGGGTTGAAGTTCTTTTGCCGGGATAATGGCGGGAGGCTGTGGGGGATTCTTCCCAGGACTGCATTGCCCCCCGCATATGGCAAAATCCTGTCTATAGCCGCGAAAGCGATAAACCACTGCATATCCAGTATTTATGCGGGATGCAGTGGTTTAGAGCGCTGGCCGGATGCCATGCCGATGTTATGGGCATTTTTCTCCCTCTGTCTTTGGGGGCAGAGACCAGAATATAGCCGGATGTGGAATATAGGACTCCCATGTAATGTTTGGAGTGCTTTTAGGGCATATACAGTTGATCGCACAGTTGCTGTTTGACTATTTCCGGGAAAAGAGGAATTTCATATCCTTTGGACAGGTATGTACACTCGTCGAATCTATCGATGTGATATTTCTTACTGAAGATTGCCAGCACCTTACACGTGGGATTTGATAATTTTTTATGTTTTCATGATAAAGCGTTACCGGAATATCTGCGAATCCATTCTGTCTGAACCCAACACTGATAGTCGCTTTCGTGTCTCCGATAAAGTAGTCTGCCTTTATCGCAATCCCACTGTTTATAAAATTCCCAATCATGCAATTATGGTACAGCAGCTCTGCCAAATAGGGTAATACTGCCAGCTTCTGCTGCGTTTTTCCTGTTGCGTCCATGCTTATGTCCTTTATGGAAAGCCTGTTTTCCACACAGGCCGAAAAGAACATGGAGGCCGACATTTTTGTCTTTATGCCAGTCAAATGCAGAAAATGCATGTCTCAAAAGCCTACACGGCAAATCCCCAAGCCAGTCTTTTTTCGATAAACTATCAGAAAATGTCTGTCTTTCAGTTTTGCCTCATAATCTTTTGCAGCTTGAAGAATAACAGGCAGTGCTGATTTCTCATCGTATTTTTTCATATCCATTCCCTCATCCAACAAAAAAGGCTGCTCTTCTATGAGCAACCTTTTTCTGTCGTAATCATGCTGATTTTTCTGTTGTCTGCCAACTTGCCATCCTACCATATATGGCTTTCTTGTGGAGTTTTTCCGTTGCTCCCCAACTTGCCAGCCTTCGTACTGGCTTAACTGTCAGATTATTATGGTGTCAGCACACCAAGATGAGTTCTCTCATCTCTTGTTAGTATTATATAAAGAATCGTTTTTCATGTCAACCTATTTCAGTTTTTTACAAAAAGTTCTTCCTCCCAAGCCTGTGTCGCGCTGCCCTGTCAGCCCTATCAGCAGGAGGCCGCCCAATAGCGGATTATCCCCCGCTATTTGAACACCCGGAACCCGTTCCCCACAATCGTTGTGGACTCCGAATAAATGATGAACGCTTTACCGTCTATCCTCAGTATCTCCTCCTGGAACCGGGGAAGCTCGTTCTCCTTCAGCGCGCACAGCAGCACTTCGTTTTTCTCCATAGTGTACGCGCCCACGGATTCGATAATCGTGACGCCTCTGGGGGAATGCGATACCAGGAATTTCGATATCTCCTCCCCCTTGTCCGTCACCACAAAGGCCAGCTTCGACACATTCAGCTTGCTGATCAGCAGGTTGATGGAGAAGGACGCCACAAAAAGCGCCAGTATGCCGTACAGCGCCAGGTTGATCGTCTTAAAGACGATCAGCGACAGCAGGATCACCAGCGCGTCCACCAGCATCAGAATGCTCCCGATCTTCACATGGGGAAAGGCTTTCTGCACGAGCCTGCTCAGGATGTCCGTGCCGCCGGTGGACGCGCCCTCTATCAAGGCCAGGCCCACGCCCGCCCCGTAGAAAACGGCCCCGAAGATGGAGGCCAGGAAGACATCCGTCGTCAAAGGCGGCAGATAGCTGAACAGCTGCACGAACAGAGAGAGCAGCGCCGCCCCCAGTATGGTATCCTTGACGAAGACGAACCCCAGGAATTTCCATGCCAGCGCAAGCAACAGGATATTGATGACCGCAAAAGAGAGTCCCGGCTGGACCCCCAGCATGTGATAAAAAATAGTCGAAACACCGGACACCCCTCCGCTGACGATTTTGTTCGGCGTGTAGAACACACTGATTGCAAATGCCACCAGCACCACTCCGAAGACGATTGTGACGTATTTCTGTAAGGTACTTTTCATATTTTCCCGCTGTCTCATCTCATCCTCTCCCTCGTACCCGATGTACTAGTCCTGCCTGTAGCCGTCCAGGAAAGCGCCCATCTTCCCCATGGCGCTGTGCAGCTCCTTTGCCTCAGGCAGCATGACGATCCTGAAATGATCCGGCTCCGGCCAGTCGAAGCCGCTGCCGGGCACCAGCAGGATATTCGTGGCGTGCAGCAGGTCCCTGGCGAACTTCCTGTCGTCCGTAATGTGGAACTTCTGTATATCCAGCTTGGGGAACAGGTAGAAGGCGGCGTCATTTTTGACGAAGGTCAGGCCGTCTATCTTCTCCAGTTCATCCACCGTGGCCTGTCTCTGCTCATAGATGCGGCCTCCGGGCCTGACCATCGACGACGGGGTCTCCATGTCCTCCAGCGCCGCCGGGATGACCAGCTGCGCCAGGGTGTTGGAGCAGAGACGCATGGAGGTCAACTGCACGATTCCCTGCCTGTACTCCTCTGTCAGATGCTCCGGCCCGCTGATGACCATCCAGCCGCAGCGGTATCCGCAGAGGCAGTGGGACTTGGAGAGGCCGTTCATGGTCACCACCGGCAGATCCGGGGCCAGGGACGCGAAGGAAGTGTGCTCCAGCCCGTCCATGACCAGCCGGTCATAGATTTCATCGGAAAATACCAGCAGATCGTTCTCCCGCGCGATCTCCGCCACCTGGGACAGAATCTCCGCCGGATACAGCACTCCCGTGGGGTTGTTGGGGTTGATCAGCACGATCGCCTTTGTCCTGTCCGTTATTTTGGCGCGGATATCCCCGGCGTCCGGGCACCAGTGCGCCTTTTCGTCGCATACATAGAAAACGGGCCTGCCCCCCGCCAGGTATACGGAATTGCTCCAGAGGGAATAGTTCGGCGTGGGGACCAGCACTTCGTCCCCCGGGTTCAGCAGCGGCATCAGCGCGAAAGAGACCACCTCGCTGACTCCGTTTCCGATGAAGATATCCTCCGGCGTGATGCCCTGGATTCCCTTCTTCCGCTCATATGCGCAGATGGCCTCCCTGGCCTGGGGCATGCCCTTGAAATCACAGTACCCCACTCCCTTTTCCTCCTGCCCCACCAGGGCCTGCGCGATGCTGTCCGGCAGCCCGAACCCAAAGGTCGCCGGGTTCCCGGTATTCAGCCGCAGCACCTCGATTCCCCTGGCCTGCATTTCCATCGCCTCCACAAACAGAGGCCCCCTGATATCCGAATGCACGTTCTGCATTCTGTCTGCACATTTCAACCGATTCATCTTTCCCTCCTGCACGACTCTGCTCAGCAACAGTTTCACTATTTGCCTTATCATACATAATGTCAGCCATATAGTCAAATATATATTATACTATCTATCTATATGCTTTTGACTATATCGTATCCCAACGGATTTCCGGCAAGGGCTTCCTGGCAGAGGCAGCGCGGAAAGGCTATTTTTGATAGAAATCCCCGATGGCCCCCAGGTACTTCCCCAGGGAATGGTAATAGCCCGAATAAATCACCGGGTCGAAGGCCGTCAGGTCCACTCCCCAGCCCTCCACATCGATTTCCTCGTCCACCTGCACATCCCTGATCCTGCAGAAAAAGGTGTCCGACTCCCCTGTGGCGACCTGGCTGGCCACCTGGCACTCGCAGACCCAGGGGCTTTCGTCCAGGGTGGGGGCCTCCACCCTGAGGGCCCTGCCCCAGGCATAGGGAAGGGCGGCCTTAAGCCCCTCCTTCCCGGAGGTCTGGCCGAAATAGTCCACCAGGGGGAGCATGCCCGTGGTGGCCAGGTTGACGGTGAGCTGCCCGGTCCGCAGGACATTCTGTTTGGTCCGCTTTGTGCCGTACATGCTGATGACAATCAGGCAGGTGTCGCCCTCCTCACAGGTCTTGCTCACCCAGGTGATGGGGGCGAAATCAGGCGTGCCGTCCTGGTTGAAGGTGCCGATGATAAAGGTGGGCTGCACGATCATTTCATGTCTGGCTCCGATGGATTTTCTCTTCATACTCTTGTCCTCTTTTCGTTTTGTCTGTGCTTGTCTGCTTTCGTTGCCCAGGTCTGTCTGTATGGGTCTGTGATGACAGATTTCCCGGCGCTGTCCGGCCTTCTGTACGGTCTGCCTAATTGATGGAGACAGCTTCCATATCCAGCCGGAAAATCACGATGAACATATCGTCCTGCCGGATATACTCCTGCCGGATCATGGGATACATCTCCAGCATGGCCTCCTGGACTTCACGGGAAGCCTCCGCCCTCACCCGGCCGCTTATGCGGATCCACTGTCTGGTATAGAGATTGTAGCTTGCAAGCTCCACCAGGGGATTCCCCGTCAGATCCCCATAGACGCTTTTCCGTTTATCCGTCACCAGATACAGGGCCCTGTCATCGGCGTGGATCATTCCCATGGGCCGCAGCCTGGGCCTGCCCTCCGCAGAGGTGGCCAGGAAGAAGTACCCGCATTCCCGGATGAAGCGGGCTGCGCTCTCCGGAGAAATTTCCGGGGGCGTCCTCCTGTCCCCGGCATCCTCCTCCAGATTCTCGTTCAGCAGAAAGTCGATGCTGCATTCCAGGAGCCTGGCCAGTTTAATCAGCTTCTCCGTCTCGGGAAAGGCCACGTCCATCTCCCAGCGGGACACGGACTGGCGGGAGACCTGCAGCAGCTCCGCCAAATGCTCCTGGGTGATGCCTTTCTTTTTCCGCAGCGCTGCCAGTTTTTCACCTGTGGTCATATCTCTACCTCCTCATAGATGTCCCGCACCATGTCTTCCATGTCCATGCCCTCTTCTCTCGCGTATGTCCGCCGGAATTCTTCCATGCTGCCATCGAACAGGACAGCCCCTTTTGCCAGGACGACGATCCTCCTGCATATATACTTCCCCATGGCGGCGGCGAGCAGGTACAGAATCAGGTTGGGATACCGGATCCGTACGTGGATGCCGAAGAGCAGCATGGCCATCAGCACGGACGGCAGGATCCCGTAGACGGTCTGGAACATGTTCCGGGCCAGGGAGCGGGTGAAGAGGTATTTCTTCAGCCCCACGGGAAGCAGGAGCTCCGAGGAAATGGTGCCGCTGCACACACTGTCGTTGAACTCGCCCATGACAGAGGTCTTTGTGATGCCTCCGGTAAAGCCCGCCAGGACGCTGTAGGCAACCATGTCGCTCAGCAGGACGCCCCTTACCGCTCCGCCGCTGCCCGCGTACACGCCCTTCCATATATATATCTTCAGGATTATGTACAGGAAAGAAAATAAGGTGCCTGCCAGATAGTCGAACCGATATACGGATTTCTCCCGAAAGGAAAGAATGAATATTTTTCTCCACAGCCCCATGGCGCCCTCCCGCTTTTCCATTGGTATACGATTATTGTAATGCGGAAGTGCGCGTATGAGAAGGGATTTGCGGTTGCCGGATGTAACGTTTGGAGTGCGTTTCGGCGGCATGCAGACATCCGTCCGGCTTCTGCCTGGCTGTTTCCACTAAAAAGGGCTGCTCTGCTACGAGCAACCTTTTTCTAAAAAACAACATCCTTAAAAAGTTTCTTGCAAATCTCTTGATTGTCTATATCATAGTCGTCTACATCCATGCTGCGCTTATAAAAAAGGTAAAAGAAATTATCCCTGTCTCTCTCCTTGGCTTCTATGGCAGATACTATTTCCCCTACAGCCGCGACCTTTTCCCCATCCTTTGTCTGAAAAGCAATATTCGTTGCTGAGAAATCAGGTTTCCCGAAGCCACTGTTAAACTGCGATGCCATCAATATAACAAAATTACAGCTAATCCCTTTTTCGGTTGCATAACCTTCCAGAGAATGGACTACCTTTAAAATCATCTCCTTATTTTCTAATTGAACCTTTTTGGTCTCCGAATCCATATCAGTGGCAAGCAGGGTTTCCTTTTCTTTTTCAAGCTTGCCAATCAATGCATCATCTATTACCCAGGAATCAGTACTTTTGATTAAATATTTCGCCGTGACGCTCATTGCCTGTTCAAACTTCTCCAGCAAACTTCCCCCAGAAGCCATGTCCAACACAAAAGCTTTATACTCGGCCTCTGATTTCCAAACAGGATGCCTTCTTATCCTGCGTTCAAAAAACTCTTCCGATAATTGACTGTAGAAGGGATTTTTCATCAAATAGATAATGTCGTCATCACATAACAGACAAACGGATAAACCATTTCCAAACCGCTGCCCCCTTTTGCTCAATGATTCCAGAGAAAACAATGTTTTATCGCCATCGTCCATTTTCTCGCTGAGGTATCCCATAATGTGTTGGAGTATGTATGCTTCGTATAATACGACTGGATGTGTACTATGTCCGTCATATAGATGGCAGGAATCTTTATATAGCCATAGATTGGATCTTTCACTCTTTTACAGTCTTTCATGAATATGCTCCCAATACGTTTACGGAACGCTGATTCATAAATGCCAGCAATACATCTAAAGCCAGATATCCTCTAAACTGTTGGATTAAATCTTCCACTTCTTTATCATCCGTTAACTTAATCCCTCTTTTTCCGTTCTGTTCCATTTCTTCAAAAAATTCAGAGTAATTTCTGAAAAGTGCATCCGTGTTTTCCCTTGACAATATAAGAACAGCTTTCTCTCCGTTCTCTCTTAAAATCTGGACTACCTCTGCACCGTACATTTCAATTTCATTGTAAGTAAGGAATCGCCGCCCGTCCTTTTTGAGCATCTCAATCATCGCATTTGCTGCCAAGTCTTCAATTCCAATGTAAAAGCACATCTGCACCACTCCCTCATGTCCATACTAACCTTCATATACTTATACTGCATAACGCTGAATACTGTCTAATGTAATCATGCGATTGAACCAGTCAGCGTTATGCAGTCTGATTACACGGCAAGTGAAATCGTTAAGCAGTATAAATCATACGCTGCCCCCATCTATTTAGTGTTATCTATTGTATCATTTTTTTATTCACATTTCAATATCAAAAAAACGTACCTATTTTATCCAGAATCCAATCATCTCCATCTCTTTATTATAGCTCACGGTAAATGTGGCAGTCCCCTTTTCGAAGGCAGCCACGATTACGGCCACCGCGCATTCCGCGCCGTCCTTATCCTTCTGGCCCACCACAAAGCTGCTCTTGTACTCCTGAAAGGCTCCCTTCTGCCCGGTGATGGTCTCCATATTGGCGGCCAGGACCTCCGCCGATAGGGCGGCCTGCATCTCTTCGCCCATGAGCGCCACGCATTCCTCGTACTCTCCGGCCGTCAGATGGTCGATGGCCTCATGAGCCGCAGCTTTCACCTTCTCCTCATCGAAGTCGCCGGAAAGCTTCGTGCCGCTGCAGCCCATCAGCAGGAGCATTGTTGCGGCCATGATAAGGGCCATGGAAATGCCTTTCCTCAGGATGCGGCCAAGGTTTTCATTCTTCTTTGCAGTCATGTCTGTCTTCCTGTTTGTCTTCATGTTTGTCCTCCTCCTGTCCGGATTTTCTTTCCCGGACTCTTATTTCATTTATGCCCACGCCTTAAACGCCCTTTCTCCGGTAGGCGCAGATCCCCGCCGCCAGCGTCAGGCCGCCCAGCGCAGCCGCCCAAAGCTCAATCCCCAGGACGCCCACGCCGAATACAGCGGGCAGTATCACCACCGCAGCGTCCAACACTCCGTGCAATATCACCGCCAGCGCCCAGTACAGGGCGCTCCTGCCCGTCCGCACGCCGTACATGACAAGCAGCGACGCACCCACATGGAAGGCCATGGCAGAGAGCCGCTCCGCCCCGGACACCAGGACGCTTGCCCCTGTCGCCCCGAGCAGCTCTGCCTGTCCCGCCAGCGCCATCACCACACCGGCAATCATATTGAGGCCCACCAGCAGCATGGCCTCTATACCGCCGTGGCCCAAGCCAAACGCCAGGCCGTGCTCCATGGTATCTTTCCCCTTCAGAAGATACCTGGCGGCCATCCACCGGGCCGTCTCCTCCGCCAGCCCCGCCGTCAGCCCCAGGAACAGGCCGTATCCCCAGGGATATAGCTGCATCACCGCAAACCATCCGAAGTTCGGCAGTACGAACTGCAGGACAGGTATGCGAATCAGCAACTGGCTTACCACGAATGCCGCTGCCCCCCAGGCAAAGGCTTTCCCGGTGCCCCTGCGCTTTCGCATCAGGAGCACCAGGCCTACGATCGGCACTCCGAAACATATCGCGATCCCCACAATCAAGCTCGCCACCAACATGTACCCACCTCCTGAATCAAAGGCCCCGCTGCAAGCAACGGGATATCAAACTTGCAGCCCTGCAGAGCAGTATTTGTCCCTCGCGGCAGTCGCCAAATGTCTGCAAGCAGCCACTTGGCTCGTTGTTCGCGGAAACAAACTTCCCCGCCGCGGACATTTCTGACGAAAGCCGCTGCGCGTCCGCCCAGATTCTGTCCGGACTGTCCGTTACCTATGCCATTATTTTAAAGTCCCCACAGCAAAAAAGCAATATGCCTTACCTAAGGTATGGCATATCGCTCCTGAAAGACAGCATCATCTCAAATCGGACGGCGTAAGCGCCTCCGCCGTCAGCATCACCCTGACGGTGAACACCCCGTCTTTCCAGTCCATCTGCATGTCCCCACCGTACTGCTCCACGGTCTGCCGGATGATTTTCAGGCCCAGCCCCTGATGCCCTGCCTGGCGGGAGCGGAATGTGCTGCCTGCCTTTACCGGGGCTGTGTCGCAGCTGTTCTCCAGGATGACGGATAGGAACTGCCGCACCCGGTTCACCCGCAGCCGGACATACTTCTCCCTGCTCTCCGCCGCAGCCGCCACCGCATTGTCCAGCAGATTGGCGAACAGGGCCGTCACGTCCATCTCTCTCATGAAATCCAGGGACAGCTCCCCCACCTTCATGTCCTCTCTGACGTTCAGGCGCTGCATCGCCTTCGCTTTATCGTTCAAAATGATGTTCAGCAGCTTTTCCGAGGTGTAGTATCTCTGCTGAATGCTATTCAGCATCCGGTGGATGTCCCCGGCGTATTTTTCTGCTATATGGGCGGCTCCATGGGAATCCTCACAGACGACGCTGCGGGCATCACCAAAAACGTCTCCACAGGCACTTCCTCCGGCGGCATAAGGCACATCACCACAGGTATCCCCTTCGGCGGCACCGGAGGCCTCCCTCCCCCCATCCCCTCCCACGGCGCCACCGGCATGTTCTCTGGCGTACAGCGCCTCCATGGCCTGGATATGGTTACGGATGTCGTGAATCAGCTTCCGGGAGGCCTCGTACTTCTCCTCCTCCCGCTCGTAGTACTGATGCTGCATCCGGGCCTGGGCCCGGTAGAGATTGCGCTCGTTCTCCAGCCTGTGGTTCTCGCTCATCACGTCCACCAGCACACAGAAATAGATGTTCAGCCCAATCAGCAGCAACAGGTTGATTCCCAGCAGAACCAGCATTTCCTTCGTGGGAAAAATCTGTACCAGATACAGCATGCAGTACATATTGAAGACGGAATACAGAGGCAGCAGGACGGAGAGCGCCACCTGCCTCACGGTGATATGCCGCCCGGCCCTGCGCCCCACCGCCATGGACACCAGCAGGATCACCATGAACTCCGCCATCCTGGTGGCCGCCACCAGCAGAATATACTGGAGCTGGGGCGCATTCAGATACAGAGCCCCCTCCGCCACCAGCACCTGATACATCAGCACTGCCGCCACATCCGTAAGCCACACCGCCACGGACAGGATGAGATAGTACAGGCAGTAAATCTTCGGCGTCCCATAGGCCCGCCATGCCACCAGCGGGAACAGGAATTGAAAAAACAGGTTCACCCAGGTATTCCCCAGGCTGGAGAATGCCACACACACCAATATATAGGCTGATATGATGCCAAGCGTCCGCCCGGGCAGGCCCCGCCGGAACATGCTCTCACGCCAGGACATCCTCTTCTCCCCGGCCATGCCCCTTAGCCGCGATATGCCCTTCCGACGGGCCATCCCCTCCTGTCCGGGCGCGTCTCTCAGCCGCGATACGTCCTTCCGCCGGGGCATATCCTCCCCCAGAAGCCTGTCTTCCCGCCCGGGCAGGCCTACATACCCTGACATCCGGTAAGCCCCGTAGAACATGCCCCCCAAGAGGAACACGCTTCCCACACAGGGAATCACTATGTAAATCAGGATTTCCACGCCGCCTGCCCCCTTTCTCCCGCCAGATATTCGTTCAATGCCCTGCGGAACCCGGCGGATTTCTTCTGGGACAGAGGGATTATCCTCCCGTCTGTAAGCGTGATTTCATACCCATGGATACGTTGTACCGCATAGAGGTTCACCACGAAGCTCTTGTGGGGCATGGCGAATCCGTAGCCCTCCATCTCCCGGGCCAGCTCGGTAATCTGGCGCTTCAAATGCCAGACCCGCTCCTCAGTGTACATCAGCACCTGACGGCTCAGGTATTCAAAACACAGAATCCTGGAGGGCACGATGTGGACGATCCCCTCTTTCGCCAGGAACTCCAGCTCAGGCTCAGGCCCCGCCAGCCCATAGGCAAGAGCCTCGTCCAACTGTGCGAAGAGCTCCTCCGCTTTCAGGGGTTTCAGCAGATAGGCGAAAGCATGCACCCCAAAGGCGAAGATGGTGTAGTCGCTGTAATTTGTGACATATATCAGCTTCACCTCCTTGTCCACCTCCCGGATGCGCCGGGCGGTCTCGATGCCGTTGGGCCCCTCCATGTCGATATCCAGCAGCAGGATGTCGTATTTCTTTCCAGCCGCCAGAAGGGCCTCCCCGCTGGTGTAGGCATCCGCGGTGAGGGGAAGCTTTTTATAGTGTCTCAGCAGCTCCAGGGTCTCCCCCAGAATCTTTTCGTCATCGTCACAGACTGCTATCTTTATCATGCCGGGCCTCGCCCCTTCCCTGCCTTACGGCTATGAACCTTCGTATGACTATGTATCCGTCTTTATTCTTTCAAAGACATATTCCGTCTCCGTGGACAATTCCTCCCGGAATGCGTACCCCAGCCTCCTGTACCGCTTGAGCTCCTCAGGTTCCTCTATCTTTTCCTCTGCCAGGAACCGCACCATGTCGCCCCTGGCCATCTTGGCGTAAGTCCCCTTCGTCACCAGCTTTCCGTCCGATTCCTCGCAGAAGGTAATGGTGATGAACCTGTCCTTCTCTGTCAGGTATCTCTCGACGCATTTCGAATATTCTTTGGAGGCAAGGTTTATCAAAAGCCCGCTGCTGTCCCGAACCGCCTGATACAGCCTGTTTCCCCAGAATTCATACAGATTCTTGTATCCGCCCACAGCGGCCTTTGCCTGCATTTCCAGCCGGTAGGGCACAACGCCGTCCATGGGCCGCAGCACGCCGTAAAATGCCGACAGTATCCGCAGATGCTCCTGCACATATTCGTACTGTTCCCTCTCAAATACGGCGGGCGCCATATACTGATAGGCAATCCCTTCGTAGGCCAGCACTGCCGGGGTCAGGTTCTGGCGCAAGTCCATATGTGCAATGCGGTCAAAATTCTCCCTGGCAATGCTGTCGTTGCATTTCCAAAGGCCTTGCAGCTCTTCTCCGGACTGCCCCCGCAGCCAGGAAAGAAGGCCGTCAGCCTGCTCCACGAACTGCGGCAGCCCCAAAGGCTCCAGGCTGTCCGTATCCACCTTCATCTTCTTGGCCGGTGACAAAATAATCTTCATCGCGTCTCCCTGTAAGCTTTCCGCGCCCTTGATTTTGCGGGCTTAGAAAATCTTCATTCCGTTCACACTTCGTTCAGCATCTTCTCCGGGTCCTCCGCCGCCTTTACCTTGTCATTGGCCTTGATGATAATGCCCTCCTCGTCAATCAGGTAGGTGGTGCGCACCACGCCCATGGAAACCTTGCCGTAATTCTTCTTCTCCTTCCACACATCGTAGGCCTCGATGACCTTCCGCTCCGGGTCGGCCAGCAGCGTGAACGCCAGGCCGTACTTTTCCTCGAACTTCTTGTGGGATGCCACCGTGTCCTTGCTGACTCCCAGCACCACCGCTCCCTTTTCCGTAAACTGGGGATACCGCTCCGAAAAGCCGCAGGCCTGTTTGGTGCATCCCGGGGTGTTGTCCTTGGGGTAGAAATACAGGATCACCTTCTTCCCCGCGTAATCCGACAATTTGTGCATCTCCCCGTTCTGATCCGGCAGCTCGAAATCCGGCGCCTTTGTTCCTGTCTCCAACATACTTTTTTCCTCCATTTATGCTCTGTCATCGCTACATTTTTGTCATTACATATTATTACATTTATCGCTACATCTCTATCAGGCCATGCTTTTTCAGCCTGGCTTCGATGCCGCCTCTGGTCCTGCTGTGCTGCCTGGCCATTTCCGCCATGGTCATTCCTTCCTGGAACTCCTGCTTCAGCCGCTCGTCCTCCTCCGCGCTCCAGGCCGCGCCCGCCCCGTCCGGACGGTTCCTCGCCCGGTTGAACTCCGCTCTGTCGAACTTTGGCTTGGCAGAAGATTTCGATTCCTGTCGCCCGGAATGCTTGCCATCCCCGTCGCCGTCCGCCTCATCCTCCTGGGCCTGGATGGTTGTCACCGAATGGGGGTGGGATTCCACAAAAGACTCGATGGCGCTTAGGAACCTGTCCCCGTATTTCTCCTGTTTCCTCTCCCCCACGCCGGAGACTCTCACTAAATCTTCTGCGGTTTTCGGCAGTTTTATGCACATGTCAATCAGCGTCTTGTCATTGAAGATGATATACGGCGGCAGCGACTCCTCCCTGGCGATTTCCAGGCGAAGCTTCCGCAATGCCTCGAACAGGTCGTAGCCTGCAGAGGTAAGGGCGTCCGTGCTCCTGCGGGGAGCCTTCTTTTTCTCCGAGCTCCTTCCGTCCAGGCTCCTCTCCGGTTCCTTCTCCTGGTAAATGCGCATCATCACCCGGGTGCTTTCATCCCGCAGAGGGGCGATGTCCCCCATCTTCAGCACGCTGTACTGCTCCTGGGTCTGGTACAGATAGCCCTCCTCCACCATCTGGCTGATCAGGCTCCGCAATTGGGGCTCCCTGTAGTCCTTCAGCGCCCCGTATGTCTTATACTCCACGGTGCCCAGCTCCCGCAGCCTTGCCCTGTCCGCCCCCATCAGAGTCCCCAGGACGATGGTGAGCCCATAGCGGCCCTTTGTCTCCGCCACGCAGTTGATGACCTGCTTGGCCTGGGCTGTCATGTCCTGCTCCTGGTATTCCCGGTGGCAGTTGCCGCAGTTGTCGCAGGGCGTGACGGCCTTTTCCCCGAAATAGTTGAGGATGTAGTTGCGCAGGCACCCGGCAGTCCGGCAGTACCCCTCCATGACCTGAAGGCGGCGCATGTCCCGCTGCTTTATCAGCTCCGCCTCCTCCTCGTCCAGGCCCGAGAAGTCCTTTTTCTCCAGCAGGAACCTGTCGATGACCATATCCTGGGCCGAGAAGAGCAGAATGCACTGGGACGGCTCCCCGTCCCGCCCGGCGCGGCCGGCCTCCTGATAGTAGTTCTCCATGCTCTGGGGCATGTTGTAGTGGATGACGTATCTCACGTTTGACTTGTCGATGCCCATGCCGAAAGCGTTGGTGGCTATGATGACAGGGGCGCGGTCATAGATGAAGTCGTCCTGGCTCTTCTTCCTGGCCTCATTGTCCATGCCCGCATGGTATCTGGTGACGGGGACGCCCCTTTTGAACAGGGTCTCGAAAAGCTTGTCCACATTCTTCCGGGTGGCACAGTAGATGATGCCGCTGTCCTCCGGGTGGGCCGCTATGTAGTCTATTACGAATTCGTCTTTCTTCCGGATGCTCTCCACCCGGTAATACAGATTCTCCCTGTCGAAGCCTGTCACTGTCACATAGGGGTCGATGAGGCTTAAGATGCACAGGATGTCCTCCTTCACCTCCTCCGTGGCCGTGGCGGTAAAGGCGCTGACGATGGGCCTTTTCGGGAGGTTTCGGATGAAGTCCACGATTTTCAGATAGCTGGGGCGGAAGTCCTGTCCCCACTGGGAGATGCAGTGGGCCTCGTCCACGGTCACCATGGAGATTTCCACGTTTCCCGCAAATTCCAGAAAGTCATAGCTTTCCAGCCGCTCCGGGGCTACGTAGACAATCTTGTACACGCCATCCGCCGCAAGGGCCAGCGCACGTCTGATCTGCCCCTCCGTCAGGGAGGAATTGATGAACGCGGCGTGGATGCCCACCTCGTTCAGGGCCTTTACCTGATCCTGCATCAGGGAGATCAGGGGCGATATCACTAAGCAAACGCCGGGCAGCATCAGCGCCGGAACCTGATAGCATATGGACTTGCCCGCGCCTGTGGGCATGATGGCAAGCACGTCACGGCCTGCCGTGATGGACGCTATGATGTCTTCCTGGCCTTTCCGGAAGGAGTCATAGCCAAAGAAATGTTTTAGGGCTTCTCTTGCGGTCATTCTGTCTCTGATTCTCCTCTGTCATTCTGGGATTTTCTGTGGCGCACCGGCCTGGACACCCGGAACCGCTCCGTCCGGACTCCGCGGGAGCTGCACTGTCTGGGTGGGCGCGCTGGCCGGGAGCTGCACTGTCTGGGTGGCCGCGCTGGCCGGGAGCTGCACTGTCCGGGTTCCTCAATAATCCAGGCTCAGGTATGTGGAACCGAGCCGCTTTCCTGTTCCTGCAGCTCCATTTCCTCAAAGTACTCCGGTGCTACCTTTTTCGTGAGCCATACGCCGTTCTCTGACAGATAGAACGGGCATCCGGCTCCATACATTTCACCGCTGTGTACCTTTAAGACCACCGGCTCCCCGTGGCGTCTCCCCACGGTCAGGGCAGTCTTTCCATCCTTTGACAAGTGCACATAGAGACGGCTCATGGGCTTTATGCCCTCCGCTCTTATGGCTTCCAGTAACGCCGCGGCAGTACCGTGGTACAGGAATTCCGGCGGCTCCTGCTCCTTCAGCTCCACGTCCACCGGTATGCTGTGGCCCTGGTTCGCCCGAATCAGGGTCTTATCCTGGTTGAAGCTGTACCTCATCTTCTTGTCCGTGGCAACAATCTCCTCCAGCATATCCCTGTCGATTTCCCTGCCGGTGCCGGCGACTCCCGCCAGCAGCTCCTCCACGTCGGCCCATCCGTGCTCGTCCAAGGTGATGTGGGCTTCCTGGGGCCTGTGGCGCAGAATCATGCTTATGTATATGCTCAGTCTGTCCAATTTTCCCATATGGCATCGCTTCCTTCCAAAGCCGTCCTTCTTTCGCGCCTGGCCCTATATCTTTTTCACGTAATTGTAATGGCTCTTGGTGACGAGGTAATAGCGTTCCCCCGGTTCCTTCCCAAATCTCTCTGCCAGGGCCTTTCGATATTTGGCCTTATTCTTCTTAGGGCCGCTCAGGATAGCCTGGTACAGCTCCTCCGCGTCGTCCGCGGCCCAGCCGTTCCTGTGCGCCAGGAGCCTGACATAATTCACGCCCCTCTCGTGCCTGTCCTCCAGCAGCAGCCCTCGCAGCGTCTCCTTGTCTTCTTCGTCCAGATCCCTGAGCCGCCGGTACTCCTCTGCGCCTGCCGTCATGCCCTCAAAGGCGGTCAGCGCTCCGTACAGCAGGCCATTATCCATGATGTCCACCGATTTCAATAATGCATGGAGGAAATCCTCGTCGGACGCAGCTTTCTCTGGCTCCTCCAGGGCCGCTTCCCTTTCCCCGCGGAACGGCCCTGCCGCAGGAATCGCCTCCCCTGGCTCTTCTGTCCTCTTCGCCATAACTGTTCCCTTTTTGGATATGGCGATTCCCCTTTCCTTCCAATATCTGACTACACAGTTGTAACCGTTGTCCCTGGAGACGATGATGTATTCGGCGGCCTCCCCTTTGGAAATCTTCGCCCCAAGCTCGGTGACGAGCTGGAAGTCCAGGGCATTATTCCCCTCAAAGCATCTTATCCACTGCACCCTGCCCATGCCGTGCCGCATCAGCTTGTACACGCGCTCGCAGTTTATGTGGGTGCTCTTGCCTGTGTAGAATACGAAAATGGCGTCCCGCTGGTCTATGGTGTCCAGAAGGTCTACCCATTCATCGCTGATGTTCTCGCTGTCTATCAGGTATATCCTGTCATATGCCGTGGGCGCCTCGGAAGGGTTCTCTTCCGTCTCCGACGCTTCGCCTGCCGAATCAATCGCAGTCTGTGTCACAAGGTTCTCTTCCATAAATTCATTCTCTCCTCAATTATTTTTTTAAGGATGCGGGGACGCTTTTCTGCCATAAAAATAGCTTTTTCCATGGAATGCCTCTCTTTTATGGAATGCCCCTCTTCCATCATAAAGCATGGCACAATCTCTCCATTGCACTCTGTCGATTTCAGTTCTCTGGGTACAGGCTGCCGCCCGGCAGAAAATTCGGAACAATAGAATACGCTTCCCGCGCCCTCCATTGCCATGAATTACAGAAACAGCACTACCGTTTTCAGAATGCTTCAGACTTTTATTCCCTGCTTCTATTAGGGTAACATGGCCAGGGCGGAATTGCAAGGGAAAATTTCAGAGAATGGCTGTGAAATATGACGTGCAGTTGTCATATTCAATGTGATATAATGACAGAAGTTACAGTGGGCAGGGGAGTGGGACATTATGGGAGAAGGGCATTCTGTAGGAGAAATGCATCCTGTGGGAGAAATGCATCCCATGGGAGAAATGCATCCCATGGGAGAAATGCATCCCATGGAAAAAGAGAATTTCATAGAAGAAGTGTATTTCATGGAAGAAGAGCATTCCGTGGAAAAATACAGGCTGTTGTGCAAGCTGGTTCAAAAAGAACAGTTTGGCACAGAGATGACGCAACAGGAAAAGGACGCGGCTGTCCAATCTTTTCTGGCGGCCAGAAGCCAGCCGGATGAAATCCTCCAATATAAGAAGCGGATGCGGGTAAGTCCAGCGGAGGACTGCCTCTATCCGGATTACTATCTGCCGCCCTGTGACGGGGGCAGGAGACTCCGCCTCGTGCAGGGCTATCTGCCGAAGACCAATCTCTTATATGCCAATCACTACGAAGCGGAAATCCTCCGGCTGCTGGTCAGGTTCGCGCCGGAGCATGCGTCCGTGAAGGATATGGTCCGCCATAAGCTGGAGCGGTTCCGGAAGATTCCGGAGTACAAATCGGTCGTCGTCGTCGTCAATGTCGATCCTCAGTAGGCTTTTCTCCGGGTTCGGGGCGCTGCTCTTTCCGCCCGTGTGCCCCGTCTGTCGTCGGACGATGGGCGAAGGCGCCGTCGCGGTGTGCACGCGCTGCCGCGGCGAGATCCCCCTCACACGCTTCTGGGAGGAGTTCGACAACCCGATGACGCGCCGCCTCTGGGGCCTCGTGCCGGTGGTGCACGCCTCGGCATTCTTCTGGTTCATGGAGGGCAGCGGCTGGCGCGACCTGATCCACCGCTTCAAATACCGCGGGGCATGGCGCCTCGCACGCGACATGGGCCGCTGGTACGGAGGCTGCCTGGCCGACGGCGGACTCTATGCCGATGCGGAGGTGGTGGTGCCCGTGCCGCTGCACTGGCGCAAACGCCTCGTGCGCGGATACAACCAGTCGGAGTACCTCGCCGAAGGCATCGCCGCCGAGCTGGGCATCGACGTGGACCGCCGCAGCGTCGTGCGCCTGCGCAACAACCCCTCGCAGGCCCGCACACGGAGCGACGCCCGCTGGGAGAATGTGCGCGGCCTGTTCGGCGTGCGCCGTCCCGAGCGCCTCGCGGGACGCCACATACTGCTCGTGGACGACGTGTTCACCACGGGCGCCACGATCGTCTCGTGCGCCGAGGCCATCCTGCGTGCGGTGCCCGACTGCCGCATCAGCATCGCCGTGCTGGCCGCTTCGCACCGCGGCCTCGGGATCGACCGGTAGACGCCGGGCGGTGCGGGAAACGGGGCGATGCGACGGCCGGGTGCGGACCGCGGCTTGAGAGGCGACGCAGCCTGTGGCGCAGGGGGCGGCGGTATGCGGGGCGCGAAACTTCGGCGCGGCGTTTTGAATTCTCGGTGCGAATTGCTACTTTTGAAGGCTGAAAATATCCTGACGATGGCTAAAGATTTCACTCCCTCCGCACGCAACCGCGAGGCATTCGCGGCGCTCACCGACGCTCCGGTCAATGTGCCTCCCCAGGCCGTCGAGCTGGAGGAGGCGGTGCTGGGCGCCCTGATGCTCGAAAAGGACAGCATCATCGCGGTGCAGGAGTTCGTGACGCCCGATGCGTTCTACACCGAGGAGCACCGGCTGATATACAAGGCCATCGAGGAGCTCTCGACCGAGCTCAAGCCGGTCGATCTGTTCACCGTGACCGAGCGCCTCAAGGTGAAGAAGGAGCTGAAGAAGGTGGGCGGCGCCGCCTACCTTGCCCAGCTTACGCAGAAGGTGGGTTCGGCCGCGAACGTGGAGTTTCACGCCAAGATCATCGCCCAGAAGTACGTGCAGCGCGAGCTCATCCGCTCGGCCACCGAGATCCAGCGCCGCTCCTACGACGAATCGACCGACGTGACGGCTCTGATCGGCTATGCCGAGGGCGAGATCTTCAAGGTGGCCGAGGGCCACGTGAAGCGCTCGGTGCAGTCGTCGAAGGACATCCTGGCCCGCGCCCTGGCCCAGATCGAGGAGGCCTCGAAGAATACGAGCGCCTTCAACGGCGTGCCGTCGGGCTTCACGGCCATCGACCGCGTGACGCTGGGCTGGCAGCTTTCGGACCTCATCATCGTGGCGGCGCGTCCGTCGATGGGCAAGACGGCCTTCGTGCTCACCATGGCCCGCAACATGGCCGTGGACCACGAGGCCGGCGTGGCGTTCTTCTCGCTCGAAATGTCCTCGGTGCAGCTCATGATGCGTCTGATCGTGGCCGAAACGGGCCTCAACGGCAACGACGTGAAGAGCGGACGCCTCACGCCCGAGCAGTGGCGCCACCTTGAGTCGGCCACCAAGCCGCTGGGCTCCGCACCCCTGTTCATCGACGACACGCCGGCGCTCTCGGTCTTCGAGTTCCGCTCGAAGGCGCGCCGGCTGAAGATACACAACGACATCAAGATCATCATCATCGACTACCTCCAGCTCATGACCGGCAACCAGGATTCGAAAGGCAACCGCGAGCAGGAGGTGGCTTTCATTTCGCGTACGCTCAAGGCCATCGCCAAGGAGCTGAACGTGCCGGTGATCGCGCTGTCGCAGCTCAGCCGCGCCACGGAGATGCGCGGCGGCTCGAAGCGCCCCCAGCTTTCGGACCTCCGCGAGTCGGGCGCCATCGAGCAGGATGCCGACATCGTTGCCTTCATCCACCGCCCCGAGTATTACGGCATCAACCAGGATGAGAACGGCATGCCCACGGCGGGCATGGCCGAAATCATCATTGCCAAGCACCGCAACGGCGCCGTGTGCGACGTGAACCTGCGCTTCCTGAAGGACCAGGCCCGTTTCGCCGACATGGACGACACACTGCTGCCGCCGGCTTCGGGAGCCCCCGGGCAGCAGCAGTACGAGGATTTCGCCAGCGAGTCGAACGCCGGTCTCGGCGGCGCGCTGGGGGCTGCGGCGGGCGGTGCGGAATTCGATCTTACGCCTCCCTCGCTCGGCGACGAGGCGCCATTCTAAAGCGCTGGGCCGATGTTCGTCAAAGCATATACGGGAGCCCTCGTGGGAATCGACGCCGTGCCCGTGGCCGTCGAGGTCAATATCACGGGCGGGGGGCTGGGCCTCTACCTCGTGGGGCTGCCCGACAGCGCCGTGAAGGAGAGCGAGCAGCGCATCCGCTCGGCGTTCGAGAATACGGGCGAGCGGATGTCGGGCCGCAAGATCGTGGTCAATCTGGCTCCCGCGGGGCTGCGCAAGGAGGGCGCGGCGTTCGATCTGCCGATCGCCGTGGGGATCCTCGCGGCGCAGGAGCGCATCGCGGCCGGGGCGCTGGAGGGTACGATGCTGGCGGGCGAGCTGTCGCTCGACGGCACGGTGCGCTCCGTGCGCGGCGTGCTGCCCCTGGCGGTCTGCGCACGGCGCGAGGGCATGCGCCGCGTGCTGGTGCCGGCCGACAATGCGCCCGA
>OFFE01000353.1_pt1 | contig 39642 bp, 38 predicted proteins | sample 1521371 | NCBI WGS metagenome assembly OFFE01 (sample SAMEA3504131, study PRJEB24116) | mouse gut metagenome | biome: mouse gut; feature: mouse-associated habitat; material: faeces | place: Denmark | collected 2011 | reverse complement strand
AACTTCCTTCTCGCCGATCACAAGCATGTAGGGTATTTTTTCCAGCTGTGCGGTTCTTATCTTGCAGCCTATTTTTTCAGCCCTTTCGTCCACTTCGCAGCGCAGCCCTGCTTTTTTCAAAGTCATTTCGATCGCTTTTGCGCAGTCAATGTATTGATCCGAGATCGTTAATATTTTCACTTGCACTGGCGACAGCCATAGTGGAAATTTTCCGGCAAAATGCTCGATCAGGATCCCGATGAACCGCTCAATCGAACCGAACACAACCCTGTGTATCATAATCGGCCGATGTTTTTTTCCATCTTCCCCGATATACGATGCATCAAAACGCTGCGGCAGCTGGAAATCCAGCTGGATCGTCCCACATTGCCATGTCCTTCCGATCGAGTCTTCCAGGTGGAAATCGATCTTTGGTCCATAAAATGCCCCATCCCCCTCATTGACAATATATGGCAGTCCCAGATCATCCAAAGCGTCTTTTAAAGCGTCTGTCGCCATTTCCCAGTCCTCGTCACTTCCGATGGAATCTTCCGGTCTTGTCGACAACTCTACATGATATTGAAATCCAAAATCGTTATACACCTCGTCGATCAGGCGGGCGACACCTTTGATCTCATCCTGTATCTGCTCCGGTGTCATGAAGATGTGGGCATCGTCCTGTGTGCAGCAGCGAACGCGCATAAGGCCATGCAACGTACCCGACTTTTCGTTCCTGTGTATGAGTCCCAGCTCACTGATACGCATAGGAAGTTCCCGATAAGAGCGGGGTTCCATCTTGTATATGAGCATACCGCCCGGACAGCTCATCGGTTTTATGGCGAAGTCAGCCCCGTCGATCGAAGTTGTATACATACAATCCCTGTAATGTTCCCAGTGCCCGGATGTTTCCCAAAGCTGGCGGTTCAGCATGATCGGCGTGGATATTTCCACGTACCCTTCTTTTGTGTGCAGCCTTCTCCAGTAGTCGATCAGCAGATTTTTTAATATCAGTCCCTTGGGAAGAAAGAACGGGAAGCCCGGCCCCTCTTTGAACAGCGCGAACAAGCCCAGCTCCCTGCCCAATTTCCTGTGGTCCCTCTTCTTCGCCTCCTCCAGGCGGTTCAGATGCTCCTCCAGCAGCTCCTGGCTGGGAAAGGACGTGCCGTAAATCCTGGTGAGCATCGGATTCCTCTCGTCGCCCCGCCAGTAGGCCCCCGCCACGGACAGCAGTTTAAATGCCCTGACCGCGCTGGTGTAGGCCACATGAGGGCCTGCGCACAGTTCCACATATTCCCCCTGGCGGCAGAAGCTGATTTCCTCATCTTCCGGCAACTCCCGCAGAATCTCCGCCTTGAAGGTCTCGCCCCTCTCTTCCATCTCCTGTATGGCGCTCTCCCGGTCTACCGTGAATTGCCGTATCTGCAGATTTTCCTTTACGATTTTCCGCATCTCCGCCTCCACCTCAGGGAAGTTCTCCTCCGAGAAGCGGAATGTGAAGTCGAAGTCGTAGTAGAATTTTGATAATGGAATCCTATCTTGGATTCCATTATCGAAGCCCTCCGGTATGGCCGGGCCGATGGCGCATCTGGTGTCCGGGTACAGCCGCTTTACCGCCTGGGCCAGGATGTGGGCCGTGGTATGCCGGAACGCGTCTCTCCCCAGCTCCTCCTCAAAGCCTGCCTCCTGGATGGAACCGTCTCTCATTTTGATTTTCATTTTGTCTCTTCCTTTCCTAAAGAATCGTTTCTCTTGATTCCTTATCGATTTTTGAAATCCACATAAGAAAAGCACCCTAAAGATACGTATTTCCATACCTTTAAGGGTGCTCATTGCACGGTTCCACCTTAATTTTTCACTTCAGATTCCATCAAATCCTAACCTTTAACGCAGGTGTACGGCGACGCTTACCTCTACTTTCGGCATCGCAGCTAAGGAATGGTTTTCACATACAATCCACAGAAGCGCCTTCCACCATGCGGCGCTCTCTCTGTCTGCGATCCCTATGCTACTTGTTTCCGTCATCGCTTTTTCTTATGTTGATTTGTCTCTTATCCTACCATGGGGGCTGCGGGTTGTCAAGGAGCAAAAGCAGAATAATAACAATATCCATATATAGGCGGTGGTTTCGGAGGAAACAAGTCAATCTGGAAAATGAAGTTCGTTCGTGATATAATCGATTGATGAAGCTCAGTAAAATATGACGGAGGGCAAACTATATGGAATTAATCATGCAGCCTACTTTTTCAACATGTGGCCAAGCGTGTATTGCCATGATTGCTGGAAAAAGCGTTGAAGAAGTAATGAAAGATATGAAAACAGATGGAGCTACAAGTATCGGTCAACTGATAGAAATACTTGATTTTTATGGCATAGGACACGCTGAAAGAAACAAACGAATCTCCAAGAAGAATCCCGTTCCCTACAAGTATTCGATTCTGACAGTTCACACAGATGCGGGATATACACATTGGACTCTGCTTTATGATAATAAATATTATGACCCAGAGTTTGGTTTGATCGAGAGAGAATATACACATGGGAAAATCACATCATTTCTAGAAATATATGCCGAATAGAAATTACACTCAATAGGTTTTTTAAGCGGCAGAAACAGCACGGAGGCAGAAGGGCCAGACGCCGCTTCCGGCGCAGCCAACGATTTGGCCGGCCGGGGCTCCGTTTTTCTTGCATATGGCTTCATGCTATGACATAATGAAGGCATCTCTCTTTTCCGTGCAGAAACAGAGAGGAAAAAAGCCCTGCGGCTATGGTATAGTAAGAGCAGGCGAAAAGATTGGAGATTAAATCATGGAATGGATCGAGCGCTTGAATGACGCAATAAGCTATATCGAGGAGCATCTGACGGAGGAAATCGACATGAATCAGCTGGGGCGGATCGCCTGTTGTTCCTCCTACCATTTCCAGCGGATGTTCACCTATATGGCGGGGGTTCCCCTGTCCGAGTACATCCGCAGGAGGAAGATGTCCCTGGCCGCCGTGGATCTCCAGGGCAGGGGCATGAAGATCATCGATGTGGCGGGCAAGTACGGGTACAGCTCTCCCACTGCCTTCAACAGGGCCTTCCAGTCCGTCCACGGCATCGCCCCCTCCTCCCTGAAAAAGGAAGGGGTTTCCGTGAAATCCTTCCCGCCCATCACCTTCAAAATCACAGTCAAAGGAGTGGAAGAAATGAACTATCGAATCGAGACGAAAGAGGCCTTCCGCATCGTAGGCGTGTCCGTGCCTCTGGACAAGGACATCGAGAAGAACTTCGCGGTGATTCCCGCAAAATGGGGAGAAATCGCCGCGAACGGCACATTGCAACGGCTGACGGGCATGATGGACACGCAGCCCATGGGCGTGCTTGGCATCAGCACCTGTAATGACACAGAGCCCTGGCGGTATTACATCGCCGTAAGCTCCACCCAGGCAGCGGATGGCCTGGAGGAATACACCGTGCCGGCAGCCACCTGGGCCGTGTTCCCCGGGTCTGGCACCAACCAGTCCATCCAGGAGCTGGAGCGGCGCATCGTGACGGAATGGCTGCCCACCTCCGGGTACGAGTACGGCAACGCCCCCGATGTGGAGGTCTACCTGAACCCTGACCCGGCGAATGCGCAGTATGAGGTGTGGATCCCTGTGGTGAAGCGGCAGGGGTAGAATCGATCTGGAGCCGCCGAGCCTGTGACATGTCAGCCGCCACAGGCCCATCGGCCCCTTTTCCATGGTTGGAGCCTGCCCCGCACTCAGCCCAGAGGAACCTTCAAAATCAGCCTTTCAAACTCCTCAATGCTCCTGGAATGCGCCGCCAGTTTGTGCCATTCCCGCAGAATATCCAGGTTCTTTTGTTCCTGAATCCGCTTCTCCAGCTCCTTTGGTATCACACCGATATCCTCCAGCAGTTCCATTATAGCCTCAGCCTTTCCCTCGGCTTTTCCCTCGTCCTTTCCTTCCTCCCGAATCCGCTTCTCTATTTCATACCATTTCATATACGCCAGCCCCACTTCCCTGTCTCATTTTACTCCCATCACCATCTCGCGCAGCCTTGTCAGCCCCCTGGATCTGGCATTCTCCGCTGTGGAATCCTCCATGTACTGGGCAAGCTGCCGCAGCTCCTTTGGCGGATTCCCTTCTGTCCCCTTTGTATACAGGAATACTGTCCTGGCCCCGTCCTCATAGAGCAGATTCCGTATCCAGACGGCTGTCTGATGACAAGCCGGTGGAACTGTCCGAAATCAGGGAGGAAAACTCTTTCCTTACAATTCCTGGCAGCCCGGGCAGAAATACACCGTGCCGCCCAGGTAACTGGCCTTCTGGATTGTGTTCCCACAGTAGGGACAGCCCTTGCCCAGGGTGTTCTTGCTGAGCATCACGGGATACCTGCCGGGCCGGCCGAACAGGTCTTTCTCCGTGTTCCGGCCCCCTGCAGCCGTCATCTTCTCCAGCGTATCGGTGAGCGCCTGGTATACCTGTCTCCAGCGGCTCTCGGGGACAGTGCCCATCTTCTTTTTCGGATGGAGACCAGCCCGCAGCAGGATATCCTGGAGCACGCCGTTGCCCAGCCCGGGGATCCGCTGCTCCGTGGCCAGGAAAGCTTTCATGGACAGGGTCCCTGAAGCCTGCTCCCTCAGCTCCCGGAAATAGGCGTAGTCGAACTCTTCGCTTCCGGGCATGGGCTTCTCCTTGGCCACATGGTAATAGAAATTGTCGTACTCCTTAGGATCCACCAGGAACATGGAGCCGTACATCTGCACGGTGCACACCAGGTTGCTGCCATCCTCCAGCTCAATCCTGGTCTGGTAGCGGGGCGGAAGCTTTTCGCCGGAGGCGTAATATCTTAAATTCGTTCCGTCCCCTACGGCAAAGCGGTAGTCTCCCACATCGATCTCCACATAGCTGCCCCAGCCTATGGCCTCACCCAGGGGCTTCCCCTCCATGGTCTCCGCGTAGTAGTCGGGGTCGCCTGTATACCAGGCAAAGGAGTGCTTGGTGTGGGCCGCTTCCACCCTGCGAATCTCCAGCCCTTTCACGGTTTCGTTGAGCTGTGCGGCTATGGTAAGGCTCTCCGGTATTTCCAGCATAAGAACTCCTCCTTAAATATCATCACAATACGGAAATCCCATAGTCCAGGATGACGTTTCCCTCCCCGTCCGGCGTGGTGTACCTGGGGCAGTTGTATCTCTCGAAGCACCAGTCGTCCTCTTTCCTGGCAAACCCTGCTGCCCGCAGCGCCTCCAGGCACATGTCGTGGGTCTCCATGGTAAAGAAGTCCCTGCTGCCCTCCTTGTCGGACAGATAGCATACCGCATACTCCTGTGGCTCTATGTCAATGGACTCAAACCCATCCGGAACCTCTGTGCCTGCCGGGAAGAACATGCCGATCCATCGCTCGGGCATCCCCTCCACGATGTGCACAGCACCGATATAGGCATCCCCGTTGATGGGAAGACACGGATTCTGCTCCAATACCGCAAACCAGTCCTTTTCCCACCACTCTCCCCAGTTGGGAGCGCCTGTATATCTTTTTCCGATCAGCCGCGTTGCCGGCCAGCTTTCTTTCTTGATTTCCAATACTTTCACTGCCATGGTCTGTCTCCTTGTCTTCTGCTGTTTCATTCCTGCATCAGTGGATGGAAAGACAGCCGGAACAGAACGGAATGTCCGCTTCGGCTGCCCCTGCTTACGGAATTGCACTTCCTTACGCCCTCCAGCGCTCCAGGGTGGGGAAGTATTCGCCCAGCATGGCCTTCGCCTCCTCCACCGTTTTGGCCCGGCCGCCCTCTACCTCGAAAGCCGCGCAGAAGTCTATCATCTCCTCCAGGCTACAGTCCTGGGCAAAGGCCCCGTCTTTGTAGCAGTAGCAGCAATAGGTGTGGTTTTTGCTGCCGTCCCGGTTGGTTCCGTACTGCTCCTCCTGCATGGGCATCCCGCAGCTCTGGCAGATCTTCAGTTCCTGTTTCATTGTGCTTTCCATGATGTCGCTCTCCTTTCGTTTTGCATGCTTTCCCTTATCGGCTCTGGCAGAGGTACGTCCTCTGCCTTGCATCTCACTCTGAGAAGCGGCTCCTGCTTCCTTAAGTGTATGTCTATCATACACTTTATAATATGACATCAGCGTGTCATATTTTAAAAAGTTTTTGATTTTTTGCCCTGAACTTCATCCGATTTCTTCCGGCGAAAGGCTGATTATGGATAGTCCAAAGGAAAATGTATGTTCTGTAGCGCGCCCTGCCTCCGCAATGACATACAGCATTTTCCGGGAAGGACTGTAAAACACATCGCTGTAGCCGCCCTGTTCAGCCAGTTCCCTTCTGTACGGCCACGTCCTCCCATCGTCATCGCTGCGCCGGATGGACAGCCGTATCCTGCCCTCCTCCTTTCCGCATGCGCAGTTCGTGAACCAGAGATGCCCGTCCCCCTGCGTCATTCCCGCACAGCAGACCGGGTCAATCAGCTGTCCGTCAAAGTAGAATCCAGCCCAGTTGCTGATTCCATCCGGGCTAAAGCCCACCTTGCGCAGGCCATTCCCTGTTTCATGGCGGCAGTTTATCATCATCCTGCCGTCCGAAATCTCCGCAAGCACAGATTCATTTGGATCCACGAAATCCTCCCTGTCCCATATTATCTCACCGCACTGCCATGTCTCCCCATGGTCGTCGCTGTACAGCGTGGTCACCACGGAAGGATGATGGCTGGTAATATCCCTGGAGTTTGCCGCTGCCCAGACCGGGACGATCAGCCTGCCCGCGGAGGTCACAAGCCCATGCCCCGGCCCGGCCGCGATCACCGTCCAATTGTACCGCTTCCGAAGCCGGATATATGCGTCAGAAATGTCTCTGGGTTCAGACCATGTAAGTCCCTGGTCCAGGCTGCGCATATAGCGGACTTCACGGTAATTGCGGTGCCAGATCAGATGCACCATACTTCCGTCCGCAAATAGCACCGCATTGTGGATTGCATCGATTCCATGGCCCTCCGCTACAATCATACGGTCAGACCATGTTTGGCCTCCGTCCGTACTGCGGCGGATCGCCAGATCCATGGCGGACCAGTCTCCGCCAAAACGGCACTCGTAAGCCGCAATCACCGTCCCCCTGTCTGTACACACAATGGAAGGCACTCTGTAGATTCGGTAGCCCCCCTTTTCATATTCCTCTATCCGTGTCCGTCGCATGAAGCCTCCCTTCCGCCAAGCCGCTTGTACAGCCGGTTCAATCTCGGATAATCATTCCCTCCGGGCACTTCTCCTCCAGAGCCCTCAGAGTCTTCCACAGCTCCTGTGCCTGATCCTCCTTCAGATCAATCTGCGGCCGGTGCATATGTCCCGCCATCAGGCCGCGATACTGCAGACCGCTCTTGAAAATCGCCATATTGCTGCCGGCGCCCAGGGCCCTGACGAATTTGTTGGCAAGGTTCTGCCAGCTGCGGGCGGTTTCGATGTCTCCAGCCCGGAACGCCTCGTAGACCTTCACGAAGGGTTCCGGATAGACCGAGCTGCATCCGGACACTGTTCCGGCGCATCCCATTGCCAGAGTGGGCAGGAACAGGCTGTCCGCCCCCTGCACCACCTCGAAATCCCTGGCGATTCCCAGGTACTCATATGTACGTGCCATGTCCGCGTAGGAATATTTGATTCCGGCCACGTTCGGACATAGCTCCAGGATACGGCCTATGGTGTCCGAGGTCAGATCGTTTGCCGCCAGTTGCGGAATATTGTACAGATAGGCAGGAAAGTCCTGGGGAATCGCATGGAGCACCTTTACATAATATTCCACCATGGCATCCGGATTTGTGCCGAAAAAAGCCGGTGTCACGATTCCCACGCCATCCGCGCCGATATCACAGGCATGCTGTGCCAGGCGAATCGTCTCGTCCGGATCCATGGCGCCTACATGGATATAGGTCGTCAGCCTCCCCCGGTTCTGCTCAACCACTGCCTGCGCCACCTTCTTGCGGTCTTCCTCATGCATAAGGAACATCTCCCCCGTGGTGCCGCAGGGATACAGGCAGTTCACTCCCCTCTTTACCAGGAATTCCACCATATTCCGAACCTGCTCCAGCATGACCTGACCATTCTCGTCAAACGGCGTCACCATTGCCGTAATTACACCATAAAGTCTTTTCATAACAATTCTCCAATCTGCTGCCGCTTGGGCATCCTTTCTCTCAAATTATCCTATCCTGCTTTTCACCTTGTCCGAATCGGTCTCCCTCAAAGGGGTATTCTCCAGAACGGAAACCGCTGCGGCCGCGCCTGCCGCTTCCCCTACCTTCGCACAGGTGGCGATATAGTGTATCATTCGGCCCGCCGGCTTACCGGTCACAAGCAGATTGTCATATCCCCTTACAATCAGGCTTGCCATGGGAATCCCCCAGCCATGCTCATTCTGCCCGCTGTGCGGATGGCCCCTCACATAGGTCAGGATATCCTTGCGGTCCGAGTACCCAGCCAGATCCTCTCTGGAAATGGTATACTCCGTAAACCCTTCCGGCTCCTCGGGCACGCGCAGCGCCTTGGAGATATTGGCATACACATCCATCAGATGCGCATTCTCAAAGCCCGGAATATATTCCCGGAAGAAGCGATGATAGATCCACTGCAGCCTGCGCGCCGCATTGACCGCGCTGGAATAGTTCAGCGGATCCGCCACGTCCACCTCCTCAAAGCCGTCGCCGAATACGGGATAGCAGCCCATGTTGTCCCTCTCGTAGAAGAGCCACACATGCTCCCCATTGGAGCGTTTGATGGCGGCATACTCCGGATTGTCCCGGATGGCCTTTTCCAGGGTTTTCATAAATCCATGGATGAACAGCGGATTGCCTCCCTGTACCAGCCTGCGCATTTCATCCGGCTGCGCCCGTTTGCCCACCATCGGACGCAGAAACCACCCTGGCTCAGGTGCTCTCGTCCCTTCCTCCTTCGCCTTTCTCATCTCCTCTTCTTCCGCCTGCAGGACCGCCGGATCTTCCGATGCGATCTGCTCCTCTATAAAATCCAGCGTGCGCATGATATCGATGCCGCTCACGCGGACCAGCGTCCCCATATATCCGTTCGAATGAGGGAAGGGATTTCCGGCGCATGTGCTCACCACCGCGCTCTGTGAAGTATCCACGATACGCCTGGCCAATATCTCATATTTCGAACCGTTTTCGCCCTGGACGATTACGCCTTTCAGCGCCTTTCCCTCCAGAATCGCGTCGATTACAGGCATCTGGTACAGAATCTGTACCCCGGCTTCCTCCAATAGCTTCAAAGCCACATAGCGATAAGCATTTGGATTTACATACTGGTCGTTGAAAGCGTTCATCCAGGAATCCGGCCTGCTGTATGGGATATACGGCTCCAAATCAGCCTTCCGCAGCGCTGCGTCGATTCCCTCCTCTTCCATCAGCCTGTAGTCAATCTTCGAAAACAGTGGATCGGACTGTCCCTCCGCCACCGCCAGATTCAGGATTTCCCATGGAATCCCCCTAATCAATAATCTGCCGTCGATATCCAGGAAGCCGTCCAGCCCCCATGTATCGATTTCCGCCGCCTGTCCCCCGATCACGGCGTTCCGTTCCACCAGAAGCGTCCGCACTCCCAGCCGCGCGGCCGCCAGCGCGGCACAGATTCCGGGGAAGCCCCCGCCGACTACCAGGACGTCCACATCCGCCAGGTGCTTTGCATCATACTTGTTCTCCCGTTTCATATTGCGTTATCCTTTCTATCATTCTTCTTGAAGCGTTCCATTGTCCTGTTCCGATTTTCCGTCTTTCCCCGCCTGTTTTCGGTATATGCCGGGCGAGACAGACTCAAACCTCCGAAAATACCGATTGAAGCTGCTGGTCTCCGTGAACCCCAGCGATATGGAAATGTCCTTCTGGGTCATATCGGTTTCCCGCAGCAGACGGCGCGCCTCCCGTATCTTAATCTGATCGATCAGGCTTTTGAGCGTTATGCCCCTTTCCGCCAGCACGATTCGGTCAAGCTGGCGGACGCTCAGGTACATCTGCTCTGCCACCATCTGTTTTGTGATCATGGCGGAGATATTATCCTGTATAAAGCTTTCTATGCTCTCTATCCGTTTGCGCTGTAGTCCCTCCTCCGAAGCGTGCCTCTTCTCTTTGGGCAGGTTTTCCCGCACAATCTCGATGACCATCTGCGAGACCATGTTGAGCACCAGAGCCGTCCACCCGTATTTCTCCTCATAGGCCTCCAGAAAGACCCTGTTCATCAGCTCCAGATACCATCTGTTGGGCTTTGTCTTGATATACGGCCTGGCGTGAAGCTCCCTTACAATATAGAGGAAACGGCTGTCCTCCTCATCCTCCCCGGCATCCACGGGAAGGATCAGGGAGAACTTCATGCTGAACTTCTTTAGATTGTCGCTGCTTTTCAGGGCTGAATGCAGCGTGTTGGGCGCAAAAAGCACTACCTCGTCCTCATGGATCGAAACCGCCTTTTCCATAATCTGGTAAGTCTGCCATCCCACAATCGGCATATGCATCTCAAAGCATACATGCTGATGCATATAAGGCGTAAATGTCTGGTTCTGCCGCTCGGCCCTCTGATCGACGCAGCGGATATTCAGGATTTCAAGCGGCAGGAACAGATTCTTATCACGCATGACTATTGTATTCAGTTTGTACTCCGCACTCAGGTAATCAATATCATATTCATTCATACTCAATCTCATCAAGGCCCGCAATCCCCTGCACCACAGGCTTTTCCCTTTCAACCTGTTTCAGAGCCCACCTAGCCAGCACGTGAAGATGAAAAGGGGCGTCCCAGGACGCCCCCTTCGTTCAAGGATCATAAGCCTTCCATGGTCTCCTGGAATGCGGTTTCCGCCTCATTCAGGATATCTGCCCATTCCTGTGCTCCAAGGCCCTTTAATTCCTCTATGAATGCGTCATATTCCTCTATCGGCCGCTGGCCCATGACGAATTTCGAGAATTCCGTTATGGCCGTGTCCTGGACAGCCTGCTTGATCTCCTGAATGCGCGCATCCTGTTCTACCGTCATCGGCGGCAGAAGGGTCTTTTCCACAATCGTGCCGTCATTAAGCTGCTCCTCATAAAAATCATAGATATACTGCGCCGTCAGCTCATCCGGATTATTGCTGGAAGCCCGGAATACCTCTATCGTCAGGTTCATCCATGCCGGGCAGAAATACCCGTTATTGACCCCCATGTCCGAGGAAGCCTGATAATATCCGTCCTCCGCGTTGGCGTATTTCTCCAGGATTTCCGGCAGCCACTGAGGGTTCCCGTCATCGTCCAGATAGTAGGTCTCTCCCTCACGGCCATAGCCGAATGTAATCGCGCCCTCATCGCTGTAGCACCAGTCCAGGAACTTGATCAGCAGTACGGGATCCTCCACGTCCGCGCTGATATAGAAGGTGTCCGTATAATGGGTGGGCTGCTTATAATTGAAGACATTTCCGTCGTAATCTTCGAGCAGTTCCAGAGGGGCGAATCTGGCGTCCGGGTTCACGGCGCTGAGGGCCGTATTGATTCCGCTGGCGAAGGTGGGGTTATCGTACCAGAACAGATAGTTCCCGCTGCCCAGCTTCTCCTGCCAGCCGGCAGTATCCGTGGTCAGCCATTCCTCATCCAGGCCGCCCCGCTCCACCAGATCCTTCAGGAACAGCACCGCATCCTTGTATTTGTCCTCAATCATGCCCAGATGCCATGTACCCTCCTTGTCGGTGTAATGGGAGAAGGACGCGCCGAAGCTGTCCAGCCAACTGTAGTCGCTCTCGCCGATGATACGTCCGGAGCCCCTGGCCGCCCAGCCTTCCATATTGTATTTCTCAGTCAGGGTGCCCAGCGTCTCCGCCAGCTCCTTCCATGTGGTGGGAACGGGAAGCCCTGCATCCTCCAGAAGGTCCATGCGTATGAAGGGCACGCATCCGGCCTCCAGATTCTGATCCACCCGCTTCTGAGGCAGAGAATAAATCTCCCCGTCCACCATGGTGCGGTACAGGTACGGGTTCTCGTCATAGTATGCCTTGATATTCGGCGCGTATTCATCGATCAGGTCGCTGAGCGCCAGGAGAGCGCCGTCCTCCACCATCTCGCGCTTGGTCATGTTAAAGGCGAAGAAGATGTCCGGCATATCGTTGGCCGCATACAGGGCGGTCATCTTCGTATTGTAGTCGGAGCCGGGGACTGCCGTGATGTCCAGGTCGATGCCTGTCCTCTCCAGAATCTGGCGGGTGGAGGCCACATTGTCCTGGACCGGAATCGCGCTGTTCTCGCCTCTCATGAATGTAATGGTCACCGGTTCCTCCGTCAGCAGGCTGCTCGCCGTTTCCCCGGACGCGCCTTGATTCTCTTCTTCACTTTCTGCTTCGCTTTCCCCGGAATTCTCCCCTTCCGGTTCCTCCGCGCTTTCCGCGCTGCTCTCCTGCGCCGTGCTTCCGGCATCCGATGACACATCGGAGGAGCCGCCGGCATCGCTGTTGCCACAGCCTGCCAATGTACCAGCCATCAAAGCCATTGTCATAAATAGTGCTACGATTTTTCTTTTCATAGTTCCCTCCATTTTCGTATTCTGTTCTATATCGCAAGACGTCATCTCAGTGAACCTCTATCCTCCTTTCCATGCCGTCTGTCGTTTAACCTTTCACTGCGCCGATCATCACGCCGGATTTGAAATACCGGCTGACAATCGGAAATACCACCAAAATCGGAATCATGGACAGTATGATGATCGCGTATTTCGCCCCTTCCTCAGACAGGAGCTCCGCCCCCACTTCCGAGGAGGAATTGTAGGAAGCCATGGCCATGCTCAGGGTCTCGCCGCTGAACACCACTCCTCTGACGAACATCTGGATCGGATACCGGCTCTTATCGTTTAAGTAGAGCAGCGCATTGAAGAACCCGTTCCAGTGTCCCACCGCGTAGAACAAAAGCAGTGTAAAGAAAATCGGCTTCGACAGCGGCAGGATAATCTTCCACAGAATCTGAATGTCATTCGCGCCGTCGATGTACGCCACCTCCGTCAGTTCCGCCGGAATCCCCTCGAAGAAGGTGCGCATGATGATCATGTTGTATACGCTGATGGCCCCCGGCAGAATCAATGCCCAGTAGGTATTGCCCAGCCCCAGATTCGTCACCAGCATATAGGACGGTATCATGCCTCCTGTGAAGAACATGGTGAACACTGCCATCCGCATGAAGAATGTCCGGCCCGGCAGGGTCTGCTTGGACAGAGGATAGGCGAACAGCGTGGTCATGATCAGATTGACCGCGGTTCCGCTGACAGTGATCACAATCGTGTTCCAGTAGCTCTTCAGGAAATCATTGTTCTTAAAGGCAGCCCTGTAAGCGCGAAGGGAAAATCCCTTGGGCAGGAAATTCACCTGGCCGGACATAATCGCCGCCCCGTCGCTGATGGAGACGATAAACATGTAGTAAAGCGGGAACAGTACCACCAGGCAGACCCCCGCCATCAGCAGCGCATTACATATCTGAAATACGCGATAGCCTCTTCCTTTGTTTATGTTCATTCTCATTCCTCCTTGTTCCGTTCTTACCGGCCTTTACCAAAGGCTGGTCTCTCCCAGCAGCTTGCACACCCGGTTGGCAACCAGTATCAGCACGAAATTCGTCACCGTGCTGAACATGTCCACCGCCGTGGAATAGCTGTACTGGCCCCCGCTGAGTCCCTGGCGGTAGACGAAGGTGGATATGATATCCGACACCTCGTAGGTCAGCGCATTCTGCAGCAGCAGAACCTTTTCAAAAGAAACGCTCATGATGTTTCCGATCGCCATGATCAGCATGATGGAAATCGTGGGCTTGATTGCCGGAAGCGTGACGTGTACGGTCTGCTGCCAGCGGTTCGCGCCGTCTATGACCGCCGCCTCATAGAGCTGCTCGTCCACATTGGTCAGTGCGGCGGAGTAGATGATCGCGCTCCATCCCATCTCCTGCCACAGATTCGAAATCCAGTACACCGGCCGGAACCATTTGGGATCCTGCATGAACAGGTGGCCGCTCCCGCCCAGCATGGCGATGATTTTGTTGATGATGCCGTCCTTGGCCAGGAATGTGGTCACCATGGAGGCCACTACCACCACCGACACGAAGTGGGGCAGATAGCTGATGTTCTGGATGAGCCTCTGACCCTTCTTCGACCTCACTTCATTGACCAGCAGCGCGAAGATGATCGGGATGGGGAATACGAACAGCACTTGGCCGATTCCCAGCAATATAGTGTTCTTGACCAGTATCCAGAAACCCGGATTCGTGAGATATTGCCTGAAATGCTTCAGGCCTACCCACTCGCTCCCCCAGATTCCCCTCCGTACCCGGAAATCCCGGAAGGATATCTGCAGTCCATAGATAGGGCCGAACTTAAAGATGATGAAATAGGCCACCGGCAGCACCATCATCAGGTAAAGCCATCGATTCCGGTAAATCTGATTCCACAGCTTCTTTCTGTCTCTCCTTGAATTTCCCAAACCCATACCGCTCATCTCCCTTTCCTTTGTCTCAAAATAGCCAAAATATTACCATGATTTTCTATTCCTTTTGTGGAAATTACAATAAAGATTATATCCTTTTCTCCGCCATATGTATATTTCTAATCAAGACATCTAAATTGACAATTTAAGCCATCGCCCCTGCCGGAACTTTTTCCCGCAAGCCTCCGCCTGGGCCGGGAAATTGGACAAATGGGCGCAGAAAAGGCCCCGAAGGAGCCATGTAAAAGCTCTCTCAGGGCCGTGTTCTTTACGCACGATTATTTATACTGCATATATAGGAGATAAATACCACTACTGTCTCGCCTTCAGCAGCTCAAGTCCTTCTTTTCCGCAGATATGTTCAATGGACATCTCCATCATGCACAGGGTCTCCCGGAACCTGTCGATTTCGCTCTGCCGTCCTGCTTCATCGCCGTCCGGATGGTATTTTATGGCCAGCGCCTCTACCGCCTCTTTGATTTCTGTCTCATCTTCCAGAATGCGGATCCTGCCAAAAACGATTACGCTCTTGTAGGCGGTCGTATACTTCTCGGGAATGACCTCATCCTGGGCAATCACGCAGAAAGAGGCCTTCTCCTGCCTTTTGACCGCATCTATCTTATGCCCGCTTTTCGCTCCGTGGAAGTATAGCTTGGAATCCCTGTACACATAGCTGATCGGGACAGCATAAGGATAGCCCTCATCGCCGGACAGGGCCAGGACCCCCGATGTCCCTTTCATCAGGATATCGATGCTTTCTTGGAGCGGCAGCTCCTGTCTTTTTCTGCGAAGTTCTCTGAACATGATTTTCCCTCCGTGCTTTCTGATTTTCGCCTTCTTTTGCATCGCTTTCGGTTTCTTATCTGCCACGCCCGCTCTGCCTGCTTTATGCCTGCGCGTGGAAAGCTTCATAGATACAGTCCAGCAATATGCCGTCAGGGTCGCAGCCGTATTCCCAGAACATGATTCCGCCCAGCTCTTTTTCCCTGACATAGTCCGCTTTGGCCCGAAGGCTTTCTCCATCGTCATAGCTGATGAAGCAGTCCCCGTTGAACAGATAGGGAGCTTTGCCCGCATCGTCCCAATAGCGCCTGTACCCGTTCTTGTCTATATAGCTCTGGACAAGCTCCCGGTATCCCGGACCTCCCATTCCCACCGTTCCGGCTTCCCGGCCCAGGCCGTCGCCGCCTCCCTTCACTCCTTTCCAGTGCCTTGCATAGAAAGGTACGCCCACTATCAGCTTCTCCGCCGGCACGCCCGCCGCCATAAATGTTTTCACCGCCTTGTCCACGCATACGTCGAACAGATTGGTGGTCCCGGGATACAGGGAAGCATGATGCCCAGTCACTTTGACGAAGCCTCCCTGGAGGTCATAGGTCATTAGCTGTACATAGTCCAGATACCGCTGCACTTGTGCCATGTCCGTATGCAGGGTGAAATAGGTGTCCCCTCCGGCTGCGATGGTGAGCATCTTGCCGCTTCCCAGGGCATCCAGCTCCTGGCGCAATTTCGCCAGGAACAAGGTAAAGTTCTCCTTGTCCCGCATATCGGCCGCGATTCCCGCAAGGGCGAAGCAGGGATACTCCCAGTCGATGTCTATGCCGTCCAGCTTATGTGCCGCCACCAGTTCTGCCGCGCTCTTCGCAGCCTTTTCCCTGGAGCCCTCCGTCATGGCCGCCTGGGAGAAGCCGTCCGCGCTCCAGCCGCCGATGGAAAGAATGATCCTGATCTCCGGATGGATCCTGCGGATGCGCTCCAGATTCTCCTCTGTGCCCGTGCCATCCTCCCAGACCGTTTCGTTCTCCCGGATGTGCCCGAAGGCAATGTTGATCACATCCAGCTTTCTGATGTCCTCCTCCCGCATTCTGCCCAAGTCCCTGGTTCCTACATAGCCGATCACTTTCTTCTTATTCATGACTTCCAGTCTCCTTTCCTTGTTCCAGGCATTCTGCAACAACTCTTTATAATATGATTAACACCAATGGCACCATATGTCAAGCATGATGCCCCTACACCAAATAATCTTGTCCCGATTGCCTTTTCATCCGCATTCGTGTTATACTGGTGGAGCAGCCCAGGCAATTTTTTAGGAAAGGACATAGAAAATGTACGCTAACATTCTACCAGTCTTATGCTGCCCTAAGTGCGGGGCGGGTTTCAAGCTTACGGAAAGCCGGACGGAACAGGAGGAAATCGTCGAGGGAAAAATCGTCTGTGAAAACGGACACGCCTTTTCCATCCACGAGGGAATCCTCGACTTTCAGTCACAGGAGCAGAACGCTTTCAATACCTGGAAGGATTACATTGATGAAGATGGCTACGATGCCTTCGGCGAAAAGCTGGAAACGCAGAAGACAGACAGCCAGAGGAAGATAGAGAAGGACTTCCTCGATGGCATCGTGGAGGAGGTCTCCAAGCTGAAAGCGGGCTTTCTGCTGGACGTGGCCTCCGGCAGGGGCGTGCTTTTGCGGGAACTGCTGAAGCATGCCAATGAAAACGTGGATATCATTTCCACTGACTTGAGCTTTCATGTGTTAAAGCATGACCGAATCCGATTAGGGCAGGTCAATCCCCATGTCAGGGTGAATTATATTGCCTGCGACGCCACGAACCTTCCGCTCCGGGATTGCAGCATGGACATGGCCTGCACCTATGCGGGCTTCACAAATATGGCGGACCTGATGGAAAAGGGAATCCGGGACGCGGCCCGGGTGCTGAAGGACGATGCGCCCCTCATCAACTCCTCCGTGTATATGGACGAGAATGCGGAGGGCGCGAAGAGGGCGGCAAAATTCCTGGCTGAAAATCATATGGAGGGCGCTGAAAAAATATTTATCCGCAATGAACTGCTGGCAATCCATAAAGCGTATTTCAGTACAGTCCGCGAGAAAATCATCTACGAGGGAATCGCGGAGGCTGTGGAGGGCGACCTGATTCCCTGCGATGGGGAATGGTTCGCCAATGTGATTCTCATCGCCAGATAGCATCAGCGTCCATACATCTCCCCCATCCGCCGGATTCTGGCCGCCAGCTCCTCCCGCACCCAGTCCGGCCCCAGCACTCTGGCGGATGGCCCGAAGGACAGAATCAGCCCGTAGACCCAGTCGTCCACCGAGCAGCGCATCCGTATCTCGAAATCCCCCTGGGGCAGCACCGTGATTTCATCCTCCTCGAATCTGTCGTAGACCCGGTATGCCTCTTTCCTGTCTATACGGAAGACGATTTCCCCCTGTACACCTGGTTTGCCTGCTTCCATGGGCGATTCCGGCTCTCCCCTACAGACTGGGGCTTCTTCCGATTGTCCGGTTTCTATCGCTTTCCCTTCTTTTCCCGCTTCCTTGTCCCTTCCCGGTTCTCCTCTTTTCCCCAATGCCGGATTCTCCAGAGATTTCTCCATGGAATGCCCTTCTTCCATGGAATGCCCTTCTTCCATGGAATGCTCCTCTTCCACACGGTGCCGCGGCCCCAGTTCGAAGCTCTCCTCCAGCACCTCCACCCGCTTCATCCGTAGCACCTTAAAGAGCCGCATGGCCCCCCGGATCCGGCAGTAGGCCCTCACATACCAGGTGTATTCCTTGAAAAGCAGCTGAATCGGCTCCACCTCCCGGCGCATCATGTCCCCGTGCTGTCCATAATAATCAAAGGCCATCACATGCCGCCCCAGGATGGCTTCCTTGATCTGCCCGTACAGCTCCCCCCGCCTGCCGCTCCAGTCGGAGAAGTCGATGGCCACCCAGTCCAGAGGCTCTGCCTTGAAGAAAGTCTCCAGCTTCTCCAGAATCCTTATGTCCTGAGAAGCCCCCGTCTCCCGCAGGCTGGCCAGGGCGGCCAGGATTCTGCCCTGCTCCTCTTTGGACAATAACCGTCTGTCCAGGACGAAATGCTCCATCAGGCGGATGCCGCCGCCCTTACCCCGATTGGCATAGACCGGAATCCCCGCCATGGACAGGCTGTCGATGTCCCGGTAGACGGTACGCGTGGACACCTCGAAACGCTCTGCCAGCTCCTCCGCCGTCACAGAGCCTTTGTTCATTAAGATATAGACCATTTCCAGCTGTCTGTTCACCATAGATATCCTTCACTCCTACGTTTGTCCTGTGATACACTCTCGGAATCTCCAAACCGCTTATCATGCGGCTTTCCAGGATTCTGGGTCAGCAGCCAGATGCCCTTGTCCTTATCTACCAATGTGGTTAGCTCCTCGCCTCCATCTTGCTCAAGCACTCTTTCAGAGAGGCCAAATTGGGATGGAACCAGTTGAAAGCGCCTGCGTCAGCGGCTTCTCCGACCTTCATAGAAACAAATTTGTCATTTACAGAAAAATAGCAAAATGGTTAAGCACAAATCCTCCCGTTTTCTTCTTGCGCGGCATAAGCGTACCTCCATTTCTGAATCCAGCGCTGTGCGGATCACATCAGAGGAAAAACGATATGCACGTGGGCCATTTTTTTCCCGAGCCAAACGGAAAAAGCAGAAGCCATCTTTCATATCAGCTTTTTCTATTCCCTCTACCGCGGCGGCAACACACTCATAGCTGTGCGTTGTGGCGATGACCTGGCAGTTGCTTTTTTGAGCAGCATGCGCAATGCACTCCCAAATCATGGGGTACATTGAGTAGTGGAATCCATTTTCAATCTCGTCAACTAGAAAAATAGAGCTTGGATTCTCCATAATAGACAGCATGATAATCAGCAACCTGTTCATGCCATCCCCTGCCAAACGTATGGGCAATAGTTTTCCTCCCATGTTGCCATATAGCTGTGTCTGCCCATTTGTAGTAATAGCGGTAATATCAGAAATAGCCGGATCCATTTTTTTGAGAATGCCCAGGATTTCACTTTTCCTTCCCTTCAGTTCAAGTTTTCCAAATAGCTCCACCGGCGAGTAAAAGGCCGCAATTTTGGAATTGATCATCTGTGTAAATGGCATGGCTACCTTTTGATTGTTGGGAATGCTGGTATTTATGTTTACCGCAATTCCATCAGGTGCCGCCACAAAGTGGCCGGTCTCCGTATAGGAAAGCTCCTTTTGCGTGAGCCGGAATCTCAAGGTATAGCCACTTTGCGCAGAAGACATAAACCGATTCATAACATCAGGCGTCATCCCCTTAAAATCCTGCAGCTGCGGCGAATAAGAATCCTCGCGATAATAGGTCAGCTCTGTATCGTGTTCTAGCCGCGCAAAAATCTGAACGGCTCATCTGCATTCATCTGATGAAACAAAGGCTTCCACAATATATCAAAGTCAGGAATGACCGGCAGGCTTCTGAAGTTACAGATCTTTTCAAAGCACATGGAATCACTGTGGTCAGCAAGCAGAAAAATGCCCTCCAAAACCGTGCTTTTCCCTGTATTATTTTTTCCGGAAAGCAGAGTAATTGGGGCTAAATCCGGCAGCTCCAGATGCTGAAAACCCCGAAAATTCCGAAAAGAAACGCTTTGAACCATAAAATCACCTCTCCGTTTATTTACGCAATCATGCGGAGTGTGGTTCCATTCGCATCCCGCAGTTCGGCAGGGATTTTGGACTCAATGTCATCCCCCTTATCGCGTACCCCTAGCTTTATGCGTTGTTAAAGCAAAATTATTATACCATAATTCTACTTGAATCACAAATAATTCTTTGTAGGGATTATCCGTAAAATTGTAGGGCATTCCACGGAATCAAGAGCATTCCACCTTCACCGGAACCGAAGCGTTTTGTTGACATCCGGTTCTTTCTTCTGTATAATCCCTCTCATAGGAAGCTTTTTCTTTCCTTATCATTGGATTGCTATGAACCACGGAGGTACCCATATGGATTATACGGAAATCAATGCAGAAACTATCGACAGATGGATAGAAGAAGGCTGGGAATGGGGCGTTCCCATCTCCCATGAGCAGTACGCCGCTGCCCTCCGGGGAGAGTGGGACATGGTGCTTACCCCCACTAAACCGGTGCCGAAGAGCTGGTATCCGGCCCTCTCCGGCGCGGACGTCCTGGGGCTGGCCTCCGGCGGCGGGCAGCAGATGCCCATCTTCGCCGCCCTGGGCGCGAACTGTACCGTGCTGGACAATTCTCCCCGCCAGATTGAGAGCGAGCTCATGGTAGCCAGGCGGGAAGGGTACCAGATCCAGGCCATCCGTGGGGACATGACCAAGCCCCTTCCCTTTGCGGACGCGTCCTTCGACCTGATTTTCCACCCGGTCTCCAACTGCTACATCGAGGACGTGATGCATGTCTGGCGGGAATGCCACCGCATCCTAAAGCCCGGCGGGCTCCTGATGGCAGGGCTGGACAATGGGGTGAATTTCCTCTTTGACGAGGATGAGAACGAGGGGGAGATCCGTTACTCCCTCCCCTTCAATCCGCTGAAGGACCAAAGGCTCATGGCACTCCTGGAGAAAAATGACGATGGGGTGCAGTTCTCCCATACCCTGGAGGAACAGATCCGCGGTCAGATCAAGGCGGGCTTCCAGCTGGTGGACCTGTATGAGGACACCAATGGCGAAGGGTTCCTCCATGAGCATGGGGTGCCCACCTTCTGGGCTACTCTGGCCAGGAAATAAGAGCCGCAGCAGCATAGCTGCGTCCGTCACAATGCCGTCCCCCTCTTTGGCATAAAAAGCGAAGATATATCCGCCTTCTCCATCGTAAGCAGCCGCAGCTTTTTCTCAATCCCGCCCGCATAGCCCGTAAGGCTGCCGCTTGTCCCCACCACTCTGTGGCAGGGAATGATCAGGGAGATGGCATTGTGTCCCACCGCGCCGCCCACTGCCTGGGCGGACATCTTCGCGGGCTCTTTTCGTGATGCCGCTTCCTGCGGCGCGCTTCCCCTGCGCATTGCCATAGTGTCCGCGATTTCACCGTATGTCATTGTCTGCCCGAAGGGGATGGTGAGCAGGATTTCCCATACGGCCCTGCGGAACGGGCTGGCCTCCATCTTCAGCGGCGGGGTGAAATCCGGGGCCCTGCCGCCAAAATAGATGTCCAGCCATCTCTTTACCTCTCCAAAAACAGGCAGTTCCCTTTCTTCAGGCTCCTCCGGCAGGCCGGCGCCGAAATACTTCTGACCGTCGAACCACAGTCCTGTAATCTCCCTGCCGTCGGAAGCGACCGTAATGCCTCCCAGAGGCGAAGCATACCGGTAAATATATATCATAATCCCATACCTCTCTTTACATGGAAGCACTTCTGTCTGCCCTACGCCGGGATAAAAGGGGTGTTCCGGCGCCTGTAGGTGTCATCTGGATGCCGTATAATGGCCGCTATCATCCGATTTCCCTTCCTTTATTCCAGCTCCAGCTTAAAGACTACCGGCCCATCGCCCACGAAACCGCTCCTGATATGCAGCCCCTCCTGGTCTCTGCTCCACTGGGGTTTCTCCCCGCAGCCCAGGACTTCCACATCCCGGATGATCCCGTGGAAATTCGCCTGTCTGGAGGCATCCTGGATTCCCAGGGAGCGGATGCAGTATTCGCCGTCCCCGCTGCATTTCATGGCAATGGCGTACAGATATCCGTCTGCCGTGGTGAATCGGAAATCCCGGGACGTGAAGTTCTTTTTGATGCTGTCGGAGAATTGGCCGTCCACTACCTGCGTAGGCCCTTCCCCGTATCTGCGCCAGACCCGGGAACCATAAATCGCCTCGCCGTTGGTCTTCAGCCACGCTCCGATCTTCAGCAGGACGGCCTTATCCTCCTGCGTAATCGTGCCGTCGGGCTTCGGCCCTACGTTCAGCAGCAGACAGCCGTTTTTTGACACAATATCCACCAGGTCACAGATGATGTCCTCCGCCGGACGGAAATCGTTGTGCTCCGTATAGCCCCATGAATTCAGGGCGATGGCGGTATCCGTCTGCCAGAAATATGGTTTGATGTCCGCGAACTGTCCCCGCTCCACATCCGGTACCGCAGTGCCGAACAGGAAAGCGTCATGCTTGTAATTGATTACTGCTTCGCTCCCCCACTGGGCTGCCCGGTTATAATAATATGCCGCAAACTTCCGCAGATAAGGGCGCACCGCGCTGTGCTGTATCCACCAGTCGAAGTAGACGATCTTCGGGCGATATTTGTCCACAATCTCGCAGCACCGCACCAGCCAATCCTGGAGGAACTCCTCTGTGGGCATGGGCTCGCTGTACAGGTCCTGGAGGCTCTCCGGCTCTGGCATGGCGGGCCAGTAGAAGTCCCCTCTCTCCATGGGTTCTCTGACATCACTGTCATATTCTCTGCCGTGGCCCATGAAGAACCAATGCTCCACCCGGTGGCTGGATGCGCCTATCTCCATGCCTTTCTTCTTGCAGCTCTCCTCCAGCTGCCCAAGCACATCCCGCTTTGGCCCCATTTCGGCGGCGTTCCAGTGGGAAATCTCGCTTTCGTACATCTGGAAGCCGTCGTGATGCTCCGCCACGGGCACGACATACCTGGCTCCGGCCTCCGCGAACAGCTCCGCCCAGGCGTCCGGGTCGAACTTGTCCGCCGTGAACATGGGGATGAAATCCTTGTAGCCGAAGTCCTTGTGCTTCCCATAGGTCTCCACATGGTGCTTATACTCCGGGGAATCCTTCACGTACATATTCCGGGAATACCATTCGCTGCCGAAAGCGGGCACGCTGTAGATTCCCCAGTGGATGAAGATGCCGAACTTCGCGTTTTTGTACCATTCGGGCACGGTATACCGGGACAGGGATTCCCAGGTGTCCTGATAGGGGCCTCTCGCGATGACGTCTTCTATTGTATTCAGGTATTTTGTCATATCATACATGGCCGTTCTCCTTTTGCTGGCTTCAAATCACATAACTGCTTTTCTGCTGCTGACCGGCTTCCTGTGGCCCAGCCGCCATTTATACTGCTTAACGATTTCACTTGCCGTGAAACCAGACTGCATAACGCTGACTGGTTCATTCGCATGATTACATTAGGCAGCATTCAGCGTTATGCAGTATACATACCCATCGGCTCCCATACAATGGCTCACTTCAAAACCAAGCCCTCCATGTCCCACAAATCCTCCCAGCCCCGGGCCCCTTCCCAGAGGAACACCTGCCCCTTAATCAGGCGGCAGTTCCTGTCCTCTCCGGCGATGGCCTCCATCTCTTCCTCCGTCAGCGGGTCTTCCGTGGCACACCTCAGGTTCGCCTCATACTGGTCGGGCTTCACGGAGAAGGGGATGGGCACCTGGCCCCGCTGCACAGCCCATTTCAGGCAGATCAATGCGGGGTGCACCCCACGGGCTTTTGCCGCCCGGGCCACTGCGGGCAGTTCCCCGTCCGCCACGTCCTGGGCCGTCCTGTCCCGCTCCGGCCTGGAGGGGGAGCCGATAGGGCAGTAGCCGATGGGCAGGATGCCATGCTCCCGCGCATAGGCGAAGAGCTCCGGCTGCTGGAAGGACGGATGCAGCTCCATCTCCAGGGCCGCCGACTGTATGCGGCACAGGGGCAGCACTGCCTCCAGCTTCGGCACGGTCATGTTGCTCATGCCGATGTAGCGCACCAGGCCTTTGTCCACCAGCTCCTCGCACTGCCGCCAGGTGGCCATGAACTCCTCCACCGAAAAGGGCCTGGAGTCCGGGTTCCTGGAATCCCCTGCGCAGCCCGGCGCGTGGTAGTTGGGGAAGGGCCAGTGGACGAAGTAGAGATCCAGATAGTCCAGCCCCAGGTCCGCCAGGCTCTTTTTACAGGACGCCATCACCTGCCCCGCACCGTGCATGTCGTTCCACACCTTGGAGGTGACGAAAAGCTCCCTGCGCTCCACTGCGCCTTCCGCAAAAAGGCGGCCCAGGGCCTGTCCTATCCTGTCCTCGTTCTGATACACTGCCGCGCAGTCGATGAACCGATAACCGTATCTCACCGCGCCGTATACCGCCTCCGCGATTTCCTCCGGGCCGTACTTGTCCGAGCCGAAGGTCCCCAGCCCCAGGCAGGGAATCCGCTCCCCGCCCCGTAGCGTCACTGTGGGGATTCTGCCCTGTTCTATTTCGTTTGCCATATCAATGCCTCCTCTGAAACCCATGTCTCTTTGAAACCAATCCCTGCAGACTATATCTAATACTTCGCATATCCTACGAACTGCAGGCTCACATCCTCATGCTCTGCGTTGATGATGCCACCATCGTATTTGAAGTTATACAAGACCACTGCCGCATTGCATTTTGGGATCCTTTTTTTCACCACATTTTTTATTTCCTCCAGAAAAGATTCACTGTATGAAAATCCTGCAAGCAATTCTTCCAGATTCTCCGTACAATCCTCACGGACTGCTGCCTCACGAAAATCTTCATCAAAAGACATCCCGAAATCATATTCGAAACGATTGAAGAACTCATAGTGAAACGCTTTCTTCAGTTCTTCTTCACAGGGCCGGGCCCGATTAGCCGGATCAAACAGTTCCTTCCAGATTTCTCCGGGTTCTGTTCCGTCCTCATAATCATCTTCCAGATAAATTGTTGACAGATATTCATCTAATGTATCATAGTCCGTGCATCTTCCTACCCAGACAGAGACATAGCCATCCTGATTATCATAGTCATAAATCATGTCCCATCCCCCCTTTCCACCAGGCCCGCTTCCTTACGCCGCGCATATAAGCAGAATAGATCTCCCGTCGTGCAGATTTGCCGCGCAGCTTCTACTCCGGGAATGTCACCGCCACCTTGCCGCACTGCCCTTCCGCCATCAGCCGATAAGCCTCAGACGCTTTCTCGATAGGAAATTCATGAGTAATCAAATCCTCCGGATGGATGCCCCAGCGCACCAGGCGCTCCACCAGCTCCTCCATCTTCCACAGCGACGTCACCCAGGAGCCGTAGATGGTCTTCTGCCCGTGGATGATGTCCGGGCTGGGATTGAAGGTGCAGGTGCCTCCCTCTCCCACGAAAGCAATCTTGCCCCACTCCCTGGTGGCCCGGATGGCAAGCTGCCTGCCCGCGTCATTGGCGGAGGCATCGATGGCCCGCTCCACGCCCCTGCCTCCCGTGACGGCCAGGATTTCCTCCAGAGCGTCCTCGCCGGGCTTGAACACATAGTCCGCCAGGCCCAGCTTCTTCGCCAGCTCGATGCGGTATTCGTTCATCTCCACACCGATCAGCCGGTTGGCACCCATGGCCTTGGCCAGCATCAGCGCCGCCAGGCCCACAGGCCCCAGGCCCGTCACCAAGACGCAATCGTTGCCGCAGATGCCGATCTTCTCGATGGCCTCGTAGACCGTGCCGAAGCCGCAGGCCACCTGGGCCCCGTCCTTGTAGGTCAGCTCGTCGGGCAGCTCGATGAGGTCCTTCTCCTCCGCCAGGATATAGGGGGCCATGCCGCCGTTGCGCTGCCAGCCGTAGGCCTGGCGGAATCTGCTCTTGCAGGATATGTAATAGCCCCTCCGGCAGTCGTTACAGACTCCGCAGCCGGAGATATGGTACACGATGACCCTGTCGCCCTTCTTGAAGCGCTTCAGGCCTTCCCCCTCCTCCACGATGACGCCGCAGGGCTCGTGGCCCGCCACCATGCCGGGGATGTACCCCTCGGGCCCTTTTCCCGTGTGCTCCCTGTAGATGCAGCGGATGTCGCTGCCGCAGATCGTGGTGGCTTTGGTCTGCACCAGCACCTGTCCGTGCCCAGGCGCGGGCACCTCGAAATCCCTCAGTTCCACCGTGCTGTCGCCGGGCAGAACCGCCCCCTTCATCAACATTTTTACAGCCATGCTCTCCCTCGCTTTCCGCAAGCCTATCGCCTGCTGATCCATAGTAGGCATATCGCCCCGTTGATCCGTACTTTGATCCTACCCTGATTATATACGAACCGGAGCCTGTTTTTAAGCGGGATATCTGCCGTCTTTTTTATAAAAATGTCGTGTTTTTGTATCTTTTTTATGTTATGATGTTCACAGGGGCCGGCGCCCCTGCCCTGCCCGGAACCTGCAGCGCCATGAAAATCCGGGCTCCACAGAAAGGAGACCTTCCCCATGAACCCCAACCGTCTGAACCTGAACCTCTCGTTTTCCCTGGAGGGCATCCCTGTCCAGGCCGTCAATATGACCTGCGAGCGCTTCCTGCGCACCATCCCCTCCCACAGCCACGGAAGCGGCAGCTATGAGATCCATTACATCCCCACGGGATACGGAAAGCTGACGGCTGACGGCCACATTTTTGACATCGGGCCGAACACCCTCTTCGTCACCGGCCCCCATGTGGAGCATGCGCAGGCCCCCAGGCCCCAGGAGCCCATGCTGGAATACTGCGTCTATCTGAAGATAAAGGAAAACGCCAGGCGCAAGGAAGACGCTCCCGTGATGGACAGCTTCACCGCCACCCCCTTCTGGTTCGGGGCGGACACCCAGGGCATCCACAGCCTCATGCACCAGCTTGCCGGTGAACTGGAGCGCCGCCCCATCGGTTACCTGGACCAGGCCAGGCTCCTGCTGTCCCAACTGCTGATCTACATCGTCCGCAACTATCAGAGCGCCCGCCCGGGCCACACTGTCCCGGCCCAGAGCAGCCTCGCCGACCTGACCTCCGTCATCATAGAAGAATACTTCCTCTATGAGTACCGCAACCTGTCCCTGGAGGAGCTGGCAAAAAGGCTTGGGCGCAGTCCGAGGCAGACCCAGAGGCTCCTGCTGGAATACTACGGCAAATCCTACCAGCAGAAAAAGGCGGAGGCCAAAATGTCAGCCGCCGCCCTTCTGCTCGCCGATAAGTCCAAAAACATGGCGTCCATCTCGGAAGAGCTGGGATACTCCTCCCCGGAGCATTTCTCCGCCGCTTTCCGGGGCTATTACGGCACCACGCCCCGGGAATACCGCAAGGGGCTGTAGGAATCTATGAAAGAACGTTGACAAAATACCCCCGGAACCGTACAATGAAAACATAAAAAAGAAAGAAACGAATTTTCAAAGAGCCATGAAAAGGAGCACAGGGATGGAGACGGAAAAGAAAGTCGGCGCGGACGCCCAAAAAGGATATCTTATCGTAGAGTCAGGCCAGGACAGGCCCTTCCGGATTCTGTATGCGGACCAGGCCGCCTGCGACCTGATCGGCATATCCGCGGAGGAGCTGTTAGACACCGCCGCCCCGAAGCCGTCCCCCTCCTATCTGGACAGCGCTCCGGTAGCGCTGGACGCGGAACATACGCTGTGGATCCTCAACAGCAGGGACAGCCGCCTCCAAAGCGAGGCCGAGCTGCTGCGGATGAACCAGCAGCTGGAGGAGGCTCTGAGCGCCGCGGAGGCGGCGAACCAGGCCAAGAGCGTGTTCCTCTCCAACATGTCCCACGACATCCGCACCCCCATGAACGCCATCGCGGGCATGACCTCCATCGCCCTGTCCCACATCGACGAAAAGGCCAGGGTGCAGGACTGCCTGCGCAAGATACAGACCGCCTCCTCCCACCTCATGAGCCTGGTGAACGATGTGCTGGACATCTCCCGGATCGACAGCGGGCGGATGAGCCTGAACGACGAGCTGTTCTCCCTGGCGGACCTGATCCATGACGTGGCTGTCATCGTGCGCCCCCAGGCGGCCCAGAAGGGCCATGTGCTGAAGCTGGATATCGGCCTGATCCGGGAAGAGAATCTCTGCGGCGATTCCCTGCGGCTGCGCCAGATCCTGGTCAACATCATCGGAAACGCCATCAAATACACCCCGGACCGGGGCGAAATCCTGGTCTCCATCTCCCAGTACGCTGCCCCCGACCCTGCCGGGGAGAAGGGGGAGGGGCTGTGGCTGGATTTCGTCTGCCAGGACAATGGGCTGGGCATGAGCCAGGAATTCCTCGGCCGCATCTTCCTGCCCTTTGAGCGGGCCAACAATTCCACCATGAGCAAAATCGAGGGCACAGGCCTTGGCATGTCCATCGTGAAGAGCCTGATAGACCGCATGGGCGGCCGGATAGAGGTGGAGAGCCAGGAGGGCGTGGGCAGCCGCTTCCGGGTGCAGCTCCCCCTGACTCCCATGCCCCAGTCCCGCAGCTCCTATGAAAGGCTTGCGGGAAAGACCGTGCTCATAGCCGAAGCCATGGACGGCAGGGCGGAAAAGCTGGCGGCATGCCTGGAGGGCGAGGGCATCCTTTTCACCCGGGTGAAGAGCGCCCTGGACGCCGTGGCCTGCCTGACCCAGGCCCAGAGCGAGGGCCGCATGCCCTGCGCCCTGTTCCTGGGCCAGGAGCTGGAGGATATGCCCGTGCTGAACCTGGCGTCCCATGTGCGGCAGTCCGCAGGCCCGGACTTCCCCATCCTGCTCATATCCGAAGCCGACTGGGCGCAGCTGGAATACCGCGCCACCCGGGCAGGCGTCAACGCTTTCGTACCCTGCCCTCTGTTCAAAAGCAGGCTGCTGGACACCCTGGCAAAGCTGACGGAGAGCGGCAGGGAGCACGAAGACGACTCTGTCGCCGATATTGCGGACTACAGCCGCCGTCATGTGCTGCTGGTGGAGGACAATGAGCTGAACCAGGAAATCGCCCTGGAGATGCTCTCCTGCAACGGGGTGCACGCGGAGGTGGCGGACAACGGGGCCATGGCCCTGGAAAAGTTCCAGGCCTCCCCGGAGGGCTATTATGACCTGATCTTCATGGATGTCCAGATGCCTGTCATGAACGGATACGAGGCCACCATGCATATCCGCACCCTGCCCAGGGCGGACGCGGAGAAGGTCTGGATCGTGGCGATGACCGCCAACGCTTTCGTGGAGGACATCCGCACCGCCAGGGAAGCCGGCATGAACGAGCATCTGGCCAAGCCCGTGAGCATGGAGCGGCTGCAGGAGATCCTGCACCGGCAGCTAAAGGAAACGGATGAAAATCATTCCATGGAAGAAAAGGGTTAAGCCATGCAGCCATATCAGGAAGAATATATCGCAAACTTAAAAGAGATCTCCCTGCTGTCCGTGCAGAGGGGCCAGGACGCGCCGTGCTTCGAGGCTTATCTGGAGGGACAGCGCCAGCGCCGGGCCAGGATGGAGCAGGTTGTGGCGCGGAACATGAGCCTCCTGCGGGAGAATCTGTTCCCTCTGCTGGACCGCCTGTTCGAGGCGGGGGACGCACAGCTCGTTGAGCTGGAGGAATTCGCCGCAGCCCTGTTCGACGGCCGCAGCGAGCTGGACGTGGGGCTGTTCCGCCAAATCTACCGGGCGCTGCTGAGCAGGTCCAGGCTCAGGAAGAGCCGAAATGACATGATTCGCCAGCTATACTGGCTGGGAATGGGCTACAACTGCCTCTGCACCAAGCTCATGGGGCTGGAGAACGCCGCGGACGGCTACACCTCCCGGATGCGCCTGTGCTTCATGGAGGCCGCCGCTTATCTGAAGTATTTCGACGAGATAGAGGATAGCGGGACAAAAGGGTACATCCTGCGCTCCAGGGCCAATGTGGCCTTAGGACAGTTCAAATCCCCCAGCGAGAAGATCCAGATGGTGAAATACACCCTGAAGATCATGCAGGACAAAGAGTATCAGGAAAAGGCTCCCGAGCTGCCCTGGAACCGGTTCATCTACATGACCCATCTGCAGATGGTGGCCAGCCTCTCCCGCAGCAGGGAGCGGGCCATGACCCCCCAGGACATCGCCGCCGTCATGGAATCGGTCTATATCGTCTACCAACAGCAGCTTGCCCAGGCCCAGGAGCGTGGGGAACGGCCCCCTGCCAGAATCTCCTTCTCCTATGATTCCATCAACTATTACTGCGGCCTGGATTCGCTGGACGGCCTGCTGGGCAGGATGGAGCTTCTCATGGACCGGGCGGAGGATGGCGACTACTCCGCGGAGGGCATCTACGCCATGATATCCCTTCCCGCGTTCTACTGCAATTTCCTGCAGGAGAATCCGGAGAAGGTCCCAGAGCGCAGGGAATATCTGGACAGCCTTTACCGGCGCGCCACCGACTATGCGGAGCGTTTTCCACAGCCCGCGGAGAACGAAACCCTGTTCTTCGCCCTGCGGCAGATGACAATCGGGTTCGTGGAGACCGGAAGCGGGCTCTCCTACGGCGACCTCCTGCAGAGGCTCCTAGTGCGCTTTCTGCCGGAAATGTATGTCCATTCCCATACCGTGGGCAGGACGGCCGCCGCTTTCTGCCGGATTGTCCTGGAGGAGGAGCCCGGCTTCTTCGACGACATGGATTCCATCCGGGAAATAACGGATTTCCATCAGAAAGAAGACGCTGTATCGGATTATGCCATGAAAGCCGGCCTGTTCCACGACATGGGCAAAATCAGTTTCCCCAATCTGTATTCCCTGACCGCCAGGCAATGGTTCGAGGAAGAATACGAGTTGGCCAGCCTGCACACCCGGATAGGGGAAGACCGCCTGTCCAGGCAGCCCTCCACCCGCCCCTATGCCCCCGTGGCCCTGGGACATCACGCCTGGTATGACGGCTCCGGGGGATACCCTGATTCCTACGTCCGGCTGGAATGCCCCTGCAGGCAGATGGTGGACATCATCGGGCTCGTGGACTGGCTGGACAATGTCACCTATACCACGCATCGGTACACCGGCATGAAAAAAACCTTTCCGGAAGCCGTCCGGGAAGCCATCCGGCTGGGCGGGAAGCGGTTCTCTCCGCTTCTGACGGGACGGCTGGAGGATCCGGCGGTGGAGCGCAAGCTGGCAGAGGCCCTGGAGGGCAGCCGCCGGGAGGCCTACCGGCGGCTGTATGAGGCGTTTCCCGGAAGACAGGCTCCCGCCCCGCGATGAGCCCGCCCCCAGGCCCCTGCAGCCCCATCCGGCTTCAGGGCGCCAGGGCTCGCTTTTGCCTACTTTCCACTGCCCCGCCCCCCGCATAAATCAAGGCTTTAGGACTGCGGCGTAGCTGATTTGAAAATGAGCGACTTTGGCTTTTCGTCTGATGAAGCTATGACGCTTGCAAAAGGCGCACGTTCCATGCAGGGCGGACTGTTTGAATTTAACCCTTGCGAAATGACAGACGAGGACTGCGCCGAAATTTTTGAAAAGTCTTACCGCTGATATGGCACAGCAGGGTAATCAAATCTTTTATTCTACATAAAAACCATGTTAGGTGTCGGCTATAAATTCAGCGGATAACGCCGGGGAATGATGATTGAAAGGCTGTCATTCCCCGGTATTTCACTATAATCACACACATTTAAAACCGCTCTTTTATAACCTGTTCTTATCGCCCCATTCGCACATTCCGTCTAAAATAGGAATTAAAGATTTTCCGCGCTCTGTTAAGCTATACTCTACCTTTGGCGGTATTTGTGGATATTCTTTTCTATGCACTAATTGGTCTGCTTCTAATTCTTTTAAAGTGGAGCTTAAAGTCTTATACGAAATTTCACTGATGTATTTTTTCATTTCGTTAAAACGAACGACTCCGAACTCCATTAAAGTATACAAAATAGTCATTTTATATTTGCCATTGATTAATGACAATGTGTAGCTGAAACCTGTCGTTTCAAGACATTCATTTGCAATACAGCGTTCATTCATTTTTACACTCTCCTTTAGGTAAGTATATAACTTGATTGTAAGTATCGCACTTATATGTGCGTACTTGATTTTATTTTAATTCTTGCTAAGATTATAATATCAAAAGCAAAGAAAGTCAATCTCACAGAATAAGGAGGACATATTTTTATGAGCAAAAAAATAGTTGTAATAACGGGCAGCCCCCGTAAAAACGGGAATAGCTTTGCCATGACAGACGCTTTCATCAAGACAGCCGAAGCAAAGGGGCACACAATCACACGGTTTGACGCTGCATTAAAAAAAGTGGGTGGCTGCCGGGCATGTGAAACCTGTTTTTCTACTGGAAAAGCCTGTACTTTTGATGATGATTTCAACACGATTGCACCGGCAATTCTTGAAGCGGACGTTATCGTATTTACCATGCCTGTCTACTGGTATTCTATCCCGGCGCAGATTAAAGGTGTCATTGACCGTATCTTTTCTATGGTTGTAGGCGGCAAGGATATTGCAGGAAAGGAATGTGCGCTGATTACCTGTTGTGAAGAAGATGATATGTCCGTCATGGACGGAGTTCGTATTCCTATTGAACGTATGGCGGCACTGAATAAATGGAAAATGGCAGGCGAGGTTTTAATTCCCGGCGTATTAAATGTTGGCGATATAGACAAAACCGAGGGCTGCAAAAAAGCGGCTGATTTAGCCAATGCAATTTAAGGAGGTAATTATGAGCAAAAAAATTATTATTCTCAATGGAAGTCCAAGAAAAGCCGGAAATACAGCGGCATTAACAGCAGAATTTAAGAAAGGCGCAGAGGAAGCCGGAAACACCGTGACAGAGTTTTTTCTTGACGGTATGAATATAAACGGTTGTAAAGGCTGTTTTGGCGGTGGTAAAAACCCGGACAGCCCTTGCGTCCAAAAAGACGATATGGATAAAATCTACCCTGTTTACAAGGAAGCGGACATAGTTGTTCTTGCAACACCGCTTTACTATTGGACTATCAGCGGTCAGTTAAAAACTGCCTTTGACCGCTTATTTGCTGTTGCGGAATGTGACCCTAATTATCGAAACCCTAAAAAGGAAAGTGTTCTCATTATGGCAGCCGAGGGCTACGGCTTTGAAGAAACTCTTTATTGGTATGAACATCTTGAAAAACATTTAGGGTGGAAAAGCATTGGAAAAGTGCTTTGCGGCGGTGTAATGGCTATGGGGGATATTGCCGGAAAACCCGAATTACAGGAAACCTACAATTTAGGAAAATCAATTCAATAAAGAAAGGCATACGCACCATGAAGCCGGATGGGCGCAACATGGATAAGGCAGAGAGGTTTGGTATTAAACAAAAGATTTGTAATCGGTTAATTAAGGGGCAACTAAATATCCTGTGCAGAAATGTAAAGGATGAAAGAGTAATCCAATGGATAAAGAGATACCTGAAAAGTGGTGTCATGGAAAATGGTGTGGTCATGGAAACAGAAGAAGGTTCACCACAGGGTGGAAATATATCTCCATTACTGGCGAATATCTATTTGAACGAGTTTGACCAGGAGTATCAGAAACGCGGAGTTGCTTTCGCTCGTTATGCAGATGATATAGTACTACTGGCAAAGAGCGGAAGGGTCGCAAGGAGACTATTGGAAACAAGCACGAAATATCTTGAAGATACGCTAAAACTAAAAGTAAATCAAGAGAAAAGCCGTGTAGTCAGTGTGTTTGCAATTCGAAATTTTAAGTTTCTTGGCTTTACCTTGGGAAAGAACGGGAAGGGAATTTATATCCGGGTTCATGTGAAGTCATGGAAGAAAATGAAGTCAAAACTGAAAGAACTTAGTACCCGAAGGTCTTGTCAGAGCTGGGCTACTGTCTTTTCGGAGAACCTTTTTAAGTCCATCACTCTTCAATCACATGGATTTCGAGGTAGTCAAAGTCAATGGAATCTACGAAATTATCCTGATAGAACCTTGCTTTGCTATGCCTCTTGAATTCTTCGACGGTAGAGTCAAGCCAAATCGGCTTGCTCAAATCAAATTCATAGCAGATATCTTCAAGGGCGCCGAATACTTTGTGCGTCCTTGTATCATCGGAATCATTGCAGATAACGGTATCTCTCAGCATGCGGTTGTCCTTGAATTCTTTTCCCCATAAACGGAACATAGCGTGTCCTCTCTTATCCGGCATTTTTTGCTTATTGAAGGTAGTATACTCTATTGCGGCAGTGATGTCCAGAGAAATACTTGCGAAAAAATGAAGAATATGATACAATGCAGCAAGTGACAAGACACCTGACAAAATAGTGCGTATATAAGGAGACAGAGATGGAAAAATTAAAAGCAGCATTAGACAAAATATTTATAGAGGGGCTCAGCGCCATGGCGCAAGGTCTTTTTGCAACCCTGATCATCGGAACGATTATACAGCAGGCAGGAACACTTATGGGAGGAACGATGGGAGACATGTTGTTTGCTGTCGGGAAAGTTGCCGCATCCCTTACAGGAGCGGGAATCGGCGCGGCAGTGGCATATCGGTTTAAAGAAAGCCCGCTTGTCGTTGTCTCGGCAGCGGTGGCAGGCATGGTCGGCGCGTTTGCGGGCAAGCTCCTTGCGGGAACAGTCCTTTCTGAGGGAGCAGTCGTGTATGCCGGGCCAGGAGAGCCTCTAGGGGCATTTATTGCAGCGTATGTGGGAATCTTTTTTGGGCATATTGTATCAGGGAAGACGAAAGTAGACATTTTGATAACGCCTCTGACGGCTATCGGCACGGGTTCTTTCGTAGGATTGGTCCTCGGGCCTCCTATTTCAGGATTTATGGGATGGCTTGGCTCCATTATCAATTGGGGCACGGAGCAGCAGCCGTTTCTTATGGGAATTGTAGTATCAGTACTTATGGGAATGATCCTGACGCTTCCGATAAGCTCGGCGGCGCTTGGAATCATCCTGAACCTGTCAGGGCTGGCGGCAGGAGCTGCGACGGTGGGGTGCTGCTGCAACATGGTAGGTTTCGCGGTGGCAAGCTACCGGGAGAATAAAGTAGGCGGCCTTTTGGCACAGGGAATCGGCACGTCCATGCTGCAGGTTCCGAACATTGTAAGAAAACCTGTCATCTGGCTCCCGGCAATCCTTTCCAGCGCCATCTTAGGGCCTGTGGGCACGATGCTCCTGCATATGACAAGCAACGCGACAGGCTCCGGTATGGGCACGGCGGGGCTGGTAGGCCAGATTATGACGTGGCAGACGATGATCCAGGCGGAGCCGCCTGTGACGGTGCTGATCAAGATACTTGTGATACAGATTATCCTTCCCGCTGCGGTGACTCTGGGAATATCAGAGCTTATGCGGAAGAAAGGATGGATTGAGTTTGGGGATATGAAACTTGAGATGTGAGCGGAAAGAGAGGGATGCTTATGCCGGGAACGGGGGAGATCCATGCATATTACGGACATGGGAAAGGAAAGACGACGGCGGCGGTCGGACAGGCGGTTCGGGCGGCAGGCAGCGGGCTTAAGGTTCTGGTGTATCAGTTCCTGAAGGACAATTCTTCCGGTGAGAGGGAGATTTTAGGCAGTGTTCCTGGCATTACGTGCCTGCCGGGAAAAGAGCATGTGAAATTTTTAAGCCGGATGGATACGGCGGAAAAAGCAGAGCTTAAAAAAGAGAACGAAAAGAAACTGGATGAGATAGGCAAACTTTGCGGGTCTTTTGACATGGTTATTTTGGATGAGGTACTGTGCGCGGTATGGCTTGAAGTGCTTGAAGAAGACAGCCTGGTGCGGTTTCTGCAGGAAAAACGCAGCAGTGCGGAAATCATTTTGACAGGTCATGAAATATCTGGAAAGGTGCTCGGGATTGCCGGTTACGCAACGGAATTCAAAAAGGTGAAACATCCATTTGACAAGGGTTTGAAGGCTAGAAAAGGGATTGAATATTAGTCTGCCCGCAATTCTTACATGTTTCTAAAATAACTGTTAAAAAGAAGACATAACTCCTGGTCCTATGCTATAATATGTATATGTACGGAAAGACTCTTCGGATAGGGAGGAGAGATGGACTTGGAGAACGCGATTAAGAATTATGAGGATGTTGACAGCTGGAAGACGATTATGTTCCTCTACAATGCGGCATTGAAAGAGATGGGAACGAAACTTGAGATTTTGAACGATGAATTTCAGCATGTACATAAATATAATCCGATCGAGCATATTAAGAAAAGAGTAAAATCACCGGAAAGCATTGTGAAAAAATTAAGGCATTACGGATATGAGACGTCAATTGAGAATATGGTCAAATATGTCAATGATATTGCAGGCGTCCGGCTCATATGCTCTTTTTCATCAGATATATACCGGCTGGCAGGGATGATTGGGAATCAGAGCGATATTAAGGTTCTTTCCATTAAGGACTATATTAAGAATCCAAAACCGAGCGGATATAAGAGCTACCATATGCTTGTGTCCGTGCCGATTTATCTGACGGACAGCGTGGTGGACACGAAGGTTGAGATACAGATCCGCACGATTGCCATGGATTTCTGGGCAAGCCTGGAGCATAAGATATATTACAAATTTGAAGGAAACGCGCCGGAATACATCAGCCGGGACCTTAGGGAGTGCGCGGATATGGTTTCGACGCTGGACGAGAAGATGCTTTCGCTGAATGAGGCGATACTACGCTGCCTGGAGGAACAGGAAGAGTCAAAGAAACGTACAAAGGGCAGGAAAGGCATGCCGGCGGCAGAGAAGGCACATGAGATATGAGAATATAAAAAAGGGCGTATTTGTAGATCGCCCGAACAGGTTTATCGCCCATGTAGAGATTGATGGGCGCAGGGAGACAGTGCACGTGAAAAATACCGGAAGGTGCAAAGAGCTTCTGCGGGCGGGCACGTCCGTGTATGCGGAGGAGTGCGGGAATCCGGGGCGGAAGACAAAGTGGGACCTGATTGCGGTGGAAAAGGGAGAGAGGATGGTAAACATTGACTCCCAGGCGCCGAATAAGCTTGTAAAAGAATGGCTGGAAAAGGGGAACCTTTTTAAAAATATCATCTGCATAAAACCGGAATTTACATATGGAAATTCAAGGATTGACCTTTATGTGGAGGCTGACGGAAAAAAGATTCTGATAGAAGTAAAAGGCGTGACGCTTGAGGAAAACAATGTTGTGCGTTTCCCGGATGCGCCAAGCGAACGCGCGGTCAAGCATGTGGAAGAGCTTATGAGGGCAGCGGCGGACGGATTTGAGGCATATGTATTCTTTGTAGTGCAGCTGGAGGGAGCCGATAAGTTCATGCCGAATATGGATACCCATCCGGAATTTGGGGAGGCGCTGAGAAAAGCGCGCCATGCTGGGGTGAAGGCGGTAGCATATGACTGTGCCGTGGCGGCAGACAGCATTGAGATACGCAGTGAAGTTCCGATAGTTCTGGAAGACAGCGGATTCAGGGAACTTGCGGAGCCTCTTATCGCTTGGTACAGGCAGAACAAGAGAGATCTTCCGTGGAGGGCGACAGCGGATCCATACCGTATATGGGTTTCTGAGATTATGCTCCAGCAGACCAGGGTGGAGGCTGTGAAACCGTATTATGAGAGGTTTCTCTCAGAACTGCCCGGAGTGCGGGAGCTTGCGGATGTGCCTGAGGAGAGGCTACTGAAACTGTGGGAAGGACTCGGGTATTATAACAGGGCGCGGAACATGCAAAAAGCGGCGCGGCAGATCGTGGAGGATTACGGAGGAAGATTTCCAGTGACATATGAGGAAATCCGAAACCTTAAAGGGATTGGGAATTATACCGCGGGGGCGATTGCCTCCTTTGCCTATGGGATTTTGAAACCGGCGGTGGACGGCAATGTGCTGCGGGTAATCTCAAGGGTTACGGCGGACGGCTCGGATATTATGAAACCGAGCACGAAAAGCCGGATAGAGAAGAAACTTGAGGAGGCAATCCCGGACGGCGCTGCGTGTGACTTTAACCAGGGCCTCATAGAGCTGGGGGCAATTGTCTGTGTTCCCAACGGACGGCCCAAATGCGGGGAATGCCCGCTGGCGGCAGGGGGCAAAGCGCATTTGTCCGGATGCGAAGAGGATTTTCCAGTAAAGTCAAAGGCGAAAAAGAGAAGGATTGAGAAACGGACGGTATTTGTCATACAGGACGGGGAGCATACGGCGGTTGCAAGGCGCGGCGAGAAAGGACTGCTTGCAGGGCTGTATGAATTTCCGAATGTGCATGGAGACCTGTCGATGGAAGATGCGGCAGAATTCTGTAAAAGCATAGGGCTTATGCCGGTGAGGATAAAGGAACTGCCTTATTCAAAGCATATATTCAGCCATGTGGAGTGGCATATGAGGGGATATGAGGTCAAAGTGGACGAGCTTGAGAAGACGAACCGGAAAGGATTTCTGTTTGTCCATCCGGAAGAGATAAAAAAGAAATATCCCATGCCTTCTGCATTTGAAACATATATGACATGGGAAAGGAAAGCGGCAGACTATTAAAGTCTGCCGTTGTTTTCGCGCATAAATTTGTATTCAGCAACTGAGCGGTCAAATCCTTCAATGTGGGTGTAGAACCACTTTATAACATGCTCTTCGACTTTTTCGACAAAAGCCGGAGAAGGACCTTCGTCCTCTGCAAGCATCTCCTCTAATTCGGAAATAGTCTTTTTAAAAGATTCATGCTGCTCTTTGTGTTTCTCGTATCCCGGGTACTGGATTTCTTTCTGAAGATTTTCCTCGGCTCCAAAATGAAAGTCCGTGTAGTCTGCCAGAAAGTCAAGAGTCTTAACGGCAACAAGATTGGCGTTGCTTTCCTCGCAGCTGTCCAGAAGCTTGTTGATCCGGTCGATCAGCTCTTTGTGCTGGGAATCGATCAATTCATTCCCTGTTATTAGATTTTCGCTGAGTTCAGCTCTCATGGTTAAAAACCTCCTTAGTGTAAGTGTAATATGTTGCTTTATATTGGCTGGTGCGAAAACTTTGTGGCTTTCCGCGCCTGCGATACATAGACAAAGGGGTATGCGATGCCTGCAAGAGCCAGCGCGGCAATGACGTCCGTCACGGAATGCTGCTTTAAAAATACAGTGGACAAAATAATCAATATGCCCAGCATATAAGAGAAAGCCAGAACAAACCTGTGATTCCTGATCCGGTCACTGTGGCTGATCGCAATCAAAACCCCCAGAGTGTTGAACACATGGATGCTTGGGAGGACATTCGTGGGCGTATCTGCTTTGTAGAGAAACCTTACGAGATCTACGCAGAAGTTGTCTCTTGCAAAGACCGCCGGGCGAAGGTTCAGTCCGTTTGGAAAAAACGTGCATATGAGCAAAAATGCAGTCATCCCAATGATCAGGAAAGACGCAACCCTATAAAAACCGGCTTTGTCCGTAAAGAAAAAGTAAAATACGGCAACGGCGATAAAAGCAAACCACATGTAATAAGGTATGATAAAATATTCAACAAACGGTATGAAGTCATCCAATGGTGAATGGATCACGTAATAGTTGTGCTGGATATGTTTTTCAAGATACTGGAACCACGGCATATATATAAATGCATACAGAAATACCCAGGCATGACTGTATTTTTTAAAGAATGCAATGATTTTATTGTTGGTATTCATTGTAATCGCTCCTTTTCAGCCTGATATAATAATGTATTTCCGATTCCCTCAAAATTATAACATGAAAAATTTTATTCAACAATAATCTTTACTTATTCTTAATAATTTTCACCGTGTTTTTCGAAAATCTGAATCGCATAGCAGGAGACGCCTCTTTTCAGCGTCTCGCATGTGGCGAGAGTCCAGACCGCTATCGGCATGCGG
>OFFE01000351.1_pt1 | contig 39661 bp, 37 predicted proteins | sample 1521371 | NCBI WGS metagenome assembly OFFE01 (sample SAMEA3504131, study PRJEB24116) | mouse gut metagenome | biome: mouse gut; feature: mouse-associated habitat; material: faeces | place: Denmark | collected 2011 | reverse complement strand
CTCCGGCTCCGCCACCAGCTCCTATGTGAAGGGCTACACCGTCACCGCCGACTACGCTGGCACCGTCAGCCGTATCAACCTGAATAAAATCCGCTATGTGGCGATTTTCGAGGGCACGGCCCTGGAACCCGTGGCCCCGGAGGAACCCGGCAATACCACTGACCCCGGCCTGACCGACCCTGCCGACCCCACCGCTCCCGTTGACCCCGCCGACCCCACCGGCCAGGACGCCCCCACCGGCGAGAAGAACAGCGTCCTGCCCGTGGTGGCCGTTGTCGTGGTGGTGCTGCTGGGCGGCGGCGTGTTCTACTTCATCAAACGCAGGAGGTAATCTACCATGAAGAAACTGACCACGCTTTTTTCCGTTCTGTGCCTGACCCTGGCCCTGACGGTGCCCGCCAGCGCCCTTGAGTACAACATCGATGGCCCCGGCGACCCGGAGTACGGCAAGTCCACCTCCGTGGAGCCGGTCGTCACGGCTGACCGGGGCGAACTGCCCAACGTGGACGTGAGCAAGAACGCGGCCCTGATCCCGCCCACGTTCGGAAGCCCCACCGCCTACACCCTGAACACCGGCAACCCCCTGACCCCCAATCTGGCCCCCGGCTATATGCTGGGCGAGGGGGCCGTCATCAACGGCAATACCGGCGTCACCGTGGCCCCGCCCGACTTCAACACCATCCCCAGCGGTATCGTGTCCGGCAGCGGCACCAACACCGGGGGGACGGCCACCCCCACCCCCTCCACCGGCTTCACGGAGGTCACGTCCGACCTCTACTACAAGGGCGGCTACCTGGCTACCCTGAAAATCCCCAGCCTGAACGTAAACGTCAAGGTCTACGAGGGCACGGGCAGCTCTGTCCTGGCGAAAGGGGCGGGCCACTTTGAGGACACCAGCATTTGGGACGGCAACTGCGCCATCGCCGGTCACAACCGTGGGGCCAACTGCTACTTTGGCGACATCCACAACCTGAACGTGGGCGACACCATCACCCTGACCACCCGGCTGGGCACCCGCACCTACTCCGTCACCAGCGTGAACAAGATCAGCGAAACGGACAACTCCCTGCTGGCCCCCACCGCTGAAAACTGCTTGACGTTGTTCACCGCGCGCTTTGTTCCTTGACAATCTGCGTAGAAATACGCAACAAAACAAGGCAGATTTTGAAAGAAATCTGAACTCTATGCTTAATTGGGCAGGGGAAGAACCTGCTAACCCCGGTGTGACGGGAAATCAAAACTCTAATACTCCGACGTGCGCCCATAGTGCCTTATGGGATGTACGAAGCTCGGTAAAGAGCGGTAGCGTGGTCTGAGACGGTCACGCCCGCAGGAGGCTATAAATCGGTCATGTCCAGTATGTCTTGTTGCAACCGACAAATGTCCTGAGTGTACGGCTCGAAAAGCGTAGGATGATAATACAGCCATCCGCTCCCATGTGGGGTGCTGCCGCCGTTGAAATATGGTGTAGTGGAAAACGGCAGAAAACCAGTATAGGTCGAATGTCTTTGGCAGAAAATCACACAAGTCAAAGATGGCAGCCGGGTCAAAGGGATGGACTAAAACCGATATGTAAAGCTAAAGCATAGGGAACAAAGGAACCATAGACGGCACTTCATTTTGAAGTAAGTAGAGTGGCACCTCTGCCGCGCAGGCAGGAAATGGCCTGCTAATCTATGGGGCAGCAGCCCGTAGTATCGCAGCAAGGGGAACACGGACAATAAGCACAAGTACCTGCAAGGGCAGATGTTAGTGCTTGCCCCCAGCGAGGGCTTCATCCCGTCTGATTTGTGGCTTCAAGTGCGGAAAAAAATCATGGCGAGCCAAAGCTACCAGCCCGCGAGGAAAGCCCGTCATTCGTGGATGGCCGGGAAAATCAAATGCGGGAATTGTGGCTACGCTCTGATGGCGGCTCATTCTTGCGGGCATCTCTATTTTCGCTGCTCGAAACACGCAGAAAATAAATCCTGTCCTGGCTGTGGTGCTGTCCGGCTCCACGATTTGGAAGAATTGGTTTACCAGCAGATGGTGAAAAAGCTGGAGGACTACAAGACGCTGACGGGCCGCAAAAAGAAAAAAGCCGCCAGCCCGAAGCTGACGGCGAAGCAGGCGGAGTTGGCCCAGGTGGAGAGCGAGATTGAAAAGCTGCTGGACACGCTGACGGGCGCGGCCCCGGTGCTGATCTCCTACGCCAACGCCAAGATTGAGGAATTGGACAGCCGCCGTCAGGCCCTTGCCAGCGAGATTGCCAAGTTGACTGCCGAAGCGGTGTCCCCGGAGCAGATTGACACGATTTCCAACTACCTGGACGATTGGGAGAATGTCAGTTTTGAGGACAAGCAGCAGGTGGTGGATTTGATGATTACCGTCATTCGTGCCACCAGCGAGAAGCTGCAAATTGAGTGGAAAATCTGACGGCAGGCATACCGTCAGGCCAGCATCTTTTTATGCCCTTGTCCAGTGTAGTTCCGGTTGTATGCCAACTACCATCTTTATTCTCTTTCACACCAAGAATGATAACTCCGCCATAGCAATTGGCAAAAGCAGAGTAAGTATCCCATAGGCTATTTGGAAGTCCTCCCTCCGCCTTTTTTACTTCCCTGCGGTTATCTTCTTTGTAGGAATCAAATTTTTCCAGTTCAAACAATTCTTCCATACTTGCTCCCTTAAAAATCATCTTAATAAAAATTCGCTCTGTTACTAGGCATTACAATATCTGAATAAATTTTATTCTGGTTACAATCTTACTACAATAATTTATCAATAGCAAAGACAATCTTAAGAGAATTTCCTATAATTACCATGAACATTTTCCATTCTTCCCCTTGTTCTATAAAATACCATCACATTGACCTCCTAATTCATATCAATAAAAAGCAGAGCAATGACCCCTTTAAGTCCGTTGCCCTGCCACAATCGCTATGCATTTGCTTTCTTTCTAAAATATCCCAATCAATTTTCCAACCCAGTACCCAAGCCCCAGCGCCCAGCTGGAAAATATTCCGTACAAAATCACCGGTCCCGCGATCGTAAAGATCTTACACCCGATCCCGAATACCTGTCCTTCTTTTTTAAACTCAATACTGGGAGCCGCCACAGAATTTGCAAATCCGGTGATCGGAACCAAAGCTCCCGCGCCCCCGAAGGTCGCAAGCTTCGGATAAATATTAAATCCGGTCAAAACTACGCTCAGCAGCACCAGAATCAGGCTGCACCAGCTGCCGGAAGTATCTTTATCCAGCCCCAGGCTTCCGCAATACTGCAGGATCGCCTGTCCGACCACACAGATAATTCCGCCGGTCAGAAACGCTTTCGCCATATTTTTCGGCAGAGAGTGCGTCGGCGTTACCTCTTTGACATATTCATTGTAAGCTTTTTGTTCTTCCGCTTTCAGCGGGCTGATTTTCTTTTCCTTCGCCAAATCAATTTCCTCGCTTTCTTTCAAGTATTCAAACACATGCGCAAAATTAATCTGCCTTCCAGATCTTTTTCTCTCCAAGCCCCCACATCAAAAGTTCTTTCATCTGCGCATCGTATTCCGGCTCCGGCTGATACGCCAGAAGCATTTTCACCAAATACCGCTCTTTTTCATCTTTCCCTGTAAAATCCTTAAGCCTGGGAAGCAGGAGCTCATGCAGTTCCTGCGGATGAATCTCTTCCTTCACATCCAGTTTTGCCAGCCGGCAGAAAAGTCCTGCGCCGTAATAAAATTCATAATTTCCCAGCATCACGGAAGCCTGCATACTGCATTTTAAAATGATGCTCTGTCTGGCTACCAATGTCACCATCGTCTTATCCCCCTTATGTTGTGATATGAAAAACCAAAAAAGCAATCGGGCACACGCTGACACCGCGGTCCTAACGGAAATGCCCTATGGGAATACATTGTATACGCCTTGCCGCCTTCCGTCAATATCGTGCGTTACTGTCCGATCTGCCGGAAAAAATACCACAGGCCGCCGAGCACTTTTCCGACTGCCAAAGAGGTAATCACCCACTGCATACCGATTTTTAACTTCAGCCTGCGGAACACAATCGGAAATACATTCATAATTTCCGCCAGCGCCATCACAAGGCATCCTACCTGAATGCCGCTGCACAGCCCATATAAAACCAGCATCGGACGCCCAAACGGAATTGAAATATCCGTAAAAACGGTGATCAGATTGCCCAAAATGCCTCCGGCTATGATCATATTTTCATAGCGCAGCACTTCCTTTGCCGTTCGGCTCATGCCGATAATGCGCGGCACTACGCTGATCGCCACAATCAACGCAAATGTGCCTCCCGCTACTGCAAAACCGCTGGTCAATCCCATCAGCCCCAAAAAGAAATGTCTAACCCACATCCATCTCTTTGCCTCCTCTTCCGGCGTTTTCTATAAAAGTGGTATCCGCATCCTCTTCATACTTACGAAGCTGAACCTGGATAGGCGTCGGATCGGGCGTAATTTTCTTTTTACCGAAGTGATTGAAAAAGACCAAAATTCCTACGGCAAGCCCGATGCAGTAACTGATTTCCAGTTCCGTAAATCCGCTGGTTTCCGCTCCCATAACCTGATAGTAAAATTTTCCGAATAATTCCGTTATACCTATATCATTATTAAACGACATAATCGTAAACGCGCCGCCAAAAAATACGATCACGCACAATACTGCCGTTTTGGCAAACTGCAGCCAGCGGTTCGGATAGGGATTTACTACGTATTCGACAATAAAATCCGTTTCTCCTTCATTGTCAATTTCCGCATTGGGATACTCTTCATGGATCAGCTCAATGATTTTTAAAATAGAGAAAATTTCTCTCCGGATAGCAGAAGATTTTTCGTTCTTTTGGTTTTCTTTAAACCGGTATATTTTCTTTTGCTTTAACTGTCGGACCATCGCTTTGTTTGTGCTTGTGACAGACGCAATATCTCCCAGCGTTACGCTCGGTTCATAGACTACGACGTTCCGATCGATTTTGAGATAAATGGTCTCATCATTTGCGCTCATGCGAAATCACTCCCCGTCAACGGACAGGATACAAATGTAGCTTCTTTTGGCACGGCATGTTTTTCCTGACTGAAACGATAATAGAATACGCCGGATACTACGGCAGACACAATCAGCACGATCAGGCAGAGACGGTATGTCTTCCGATTCATTCTGCTCACTCCCTTTGCTTTGATATTACTTTTTATTGGAGTAGTATGTATCTTTTTCAAAAAAAATATGCTTAACGTCTGGAAAAAAAGATAAAATAAATTATAATAGACGGTATGCGAAAGGAGTAAGAGAACATGGGCACACAAAAAGAAGCTTTAAACCTTGCCGTTGAGATCGGCGACGAACTGCTTCGCAGCGGCGGGGAAATTTACCGCGTGGAAGATACCATGCTGCATATACTCGAAGCGCTCGGTCTTGAAAATTTCGACGTCTATGTGCTTTCCAACGGTATCTTTGCCAGCGCAAACGAAGATACGGAAGAAAGCTGCAGTATCATACGGCATGTGCCGCTCGGAGACGTACATCTGGGCAAGATCGCCGCGCTCAACCAGCTTTCCAGAGAAATCACAGACCATACCTGCGATATGGAAAACGCATGGAAACGCTTGGCACAATGCCGGGAATTATCCCTGCCGAAACCCTGGATCCAGGGGATCGCCTGCGGCATCGGCTGCGCATGTTTTTGTTCGATTTTCGGCGGCATGTTTTTGGATGCCGTATTTACTCTCGTCCTGGGGATTTTTCTGCAGTATATGCGCATGGACCAGACCGAACGCGGTACCTCAAAATTTTTGACCAATATTATCGGAAGCGCTTTTTTAACGGCGGCAAGTCTGATCCTGTTAAACCTGGGACTTCCCATCCGGCAGGATACCATCGTCATCGGCGGAATCGTCCCGCTTTTGCCCGGTATCGCACTGACTACGTCTATCCGTGATTTATTTAACGGCGATTATTTATCCGGCGCTATCCATTTGCTCGACGCGCTTTTAACCGCAATGTGTATCGCCGTAGGCGTCGGGTTTGTAATCATTTCCTATCAGAATATTTCAGGAGGTGTCCCGTTATCATGATCTTACAGTTTCTGCTTGCCATGGCGGCCTGCGCGTCGTTTGCCGTCCTCTTCGGCGTTCCGAGGGATCAGTTTTTTTTCAGCTCCCTGACCGGAGCGCTTGGATGGATCAGTTATCTGATCTTCTGTGAGCTAGGCGCCGGCATCGTATTTGCTTCACTGTATGCCACGTTTTTTCTGACAATCCTCTCCCGTTTTTTTGCCGCGCTGCGTAAAAATCCCGTTACGCTCTATCTTGTCACAGGCATTTTTACGCTTGTCCCGGGCGCAGGCATTTATTATACATCGTATTATTTCATTATGAATGAAATGAGCCGCTGTACGGCAAAGGGAATGGAAACCTTCAAAATCGCCGGCGCTATTTCCGTCGGCATCATTTTCGGATTTTCCATTCCCCAAAGGCTGTTCCAAAGGAAAAAATAATTATAACTTCATCGTAAGCTGGATCCGCTGTTTCTTAAGATCCACGCTCATAACTTTCACTTCCACAATATCGCCGACGCTGACTGCTTCCAGCGGATGTTTGATAAAACGTTCCGTCATCTGGGAAATATGTACCAGCCCGTCCTGATGTACGCCGATATCCACAAACGCGCCGAAATCAATGACATTGCGCACCGTTCCTTTTAATACCATGCCGGGCGTCAGATCTTTCATCTCCAAGACATCGCTTCGCAGAATCGGTTTGGGCATATCTTCCCTGGGATCGCGCGCCGGTTTTTCCAGCTCTTTGACGATATCCATAAGCGTCAGCTCCCCGACCGAAAGTTCTTTGGCAAGCGAATCATAACCGGAGATTTTTTTGGAAATCCCCTTTAAATTTCCCTCTTTTAAATCACATGCCGTATAGCCGAGTTTTTCCAGAAGCTTTGCGGCAGCGTCGTAGCTTTCCGGATGAACGCTTGTGGCGTCCAGCGGATTTTTTCCGTCCAAGATTCGTAAAAACCCGGCGCACTGCTCATAAGCTTTCGGTCCCAGCTTCGCGACTTTTAAAAGCTGCGTGCGGGAATCGAACCTGCCGTGCTCTTCCCGATATGCCACAATATTTTTTGCAACCGCTTTACTGATGCCCGAAATATATTCCAAAAGCGACGCCGACGCTGTATTCAAATCCACGCCGACCTTATTTACGCAGTCTTCCACCACGCCGCCTAACGCTTCCCCTAATTTCTTCTGGTTCATATCATGCTGGTACTGCCCGACGCCAATGGATTTCGGATCGATTTTTACCAGCTCCGCCAAAGGATCCTGCAAACGTCTTGCAATGGACGCCGCGCTCCGCTGCCCCACGTCAAAATTCGGAAACTCTTCCGTCGCCAGCTTGCTTGCGGAATAGACGGAAGCGCCGGCTTCATTGACAATGACATACTGCACATTTTTTTGTCTGCCGTCTAAATCCCTGCCCTGATCCGTCGAAATTTCTTTTAACAGCTCTACAATGACCATCTCGGATTCCCTGGAAGCCGTTCCGTTGCCTACGGAGATTAAAGTAACGCCGTATTTGTGAATCAGCTGTTTCAGCGTCCGTTTAGACGCTTCTACTTTATTCTGCGGCGCCGTCGGATAAATAACGGTCGTATCCAGCACTTTTCCGGTGGAATCGACAACCGCGAGCTTACACCCGGTCCGAAACGCCGGATCCCATCCGAGCACTGTCTGGTTCGCGATCGGCGGCTGCATCAGAAGCTGCTCTAAATTTTTTCCGAACACCCGGATCGCGCCGTCTTCTGCCTGTTCCGTCAGAATATTACGGATCTCCCGCTCGATCGCCGGGGCGATCAGGCGCTTATAGCTGTCTGCAATCGCCTCCTGCAATGCCGGCGTCGTATTCGGATTGTCCCGGCGGATGATCTTACGGTTTAGATAACGAATAATATCTTCCTCCGGCGCTTCTATTTTCACCGTCAGTATTTTCTCTTTTTCCCCGCGGTTTAACGCCAAAATTCTATGTCCTGCAAGTTTTGAAATCGATTCGTCAAACGCATAATACATCTCGTAGACCGATTCCGTCCCTTCGTCTTTTGCCGCAGAAACAATCCGTCCCCGTTTCATCGTCAGATTCCTGACGTATATCCGGTAATCCGCTTCATCGGAAATATATTCCGCTATGATGTCGCCCGCTCCTTCCAGCGCATCGGACACGGTACGGACTTCTTTTTCCGGATTTACAAAAGCTTCCGCTTCTTCTTCCAGGGAATGTTCCGTCAGCTGCAGCAGAATCAAATTCGCAAGCGGTTCGAGGCCTTTTTCTTTTGCAATCGTGGCGCGCGTCCGCCGTTTCGGACGATAGGGGCGGTAAAGATCGTCCACGACTACCATCGTCTCTGCGGCTAAAATCTGCGCCCGTAACGCTTCAGTCAGCTTCCCCTGCTCGTTTATACTCGCCAGCACCTGTTCTTTTTTCTCTTCCAGATTACGCAGGTACATAAGGCGATCATATAAATTCCGAAGAACTTCATCGTTTAACGCCCCGGTCGCTTCCTTCCGGTAGCGGGCGATAAACGGAATCGTATTGCCTTCGTCAATTAGTGTTACGGCAGCCTTTGCCTGCTCTTTTTTGATTCCCAACTCTTGTGCAAGGGCTGTGATAAGATCCATAATATTATTCCTCTCTTTCTGCAGATGTATCCGGTTTCAGAAGTTTTGCGATCTGCCGACAGACGGCTTTGAGCGGATGTTTGATTGAATTCCTAAGATTGGACAAATCATTCGACAACGCACGGATCTCCTTATTCGTCTGCTTTGTCAGTGTATTTAACTCCTGTTTCAACCGTATCGTTTCATGGTAAAAATAAACGCTTGTCGTGCCCAGCAGCCGGATCACGTCATCCAGCATATACGGATTCTCCTTTTCCCATTTCGGCACGTCTTTTACCGTATTGTCAAATAACTCCCCGCCCGCTTCCTGCAGATATTCCTCCGCCACTTTCCGGTTTCCCGGTCCGTACCGGTCTAAAATCTCATGAATCTCCTCCTGGGAAAACATTTCACTGGGATAATTTTCCTGCGAAACATCGGAAAACTCCTGCAGCCGCTCCATAAGAAACATCTGGACTTTTCTGTCCCTGTCCTTAAGAATGCTGTTTAACACCCGTTTGATCTCATGCGTATTCCCATACAAACCGGAATTTCTGACTTCCTTAGATACGGTATATTCCTCTGTCATGGAAAGTCCGATCGCGGAAAGGAAATCCGAATAAATGCTTCCGCCTTCAAAATGTTCCTTCCCGTCATACCGCCGGACGATAATATTCTCTTTTCCGATCACAGACGCCATCCGCTCTAATTTATCGTAATAATTCAGAAAATATCGTTCCTCTCTGCCGGTATACTGTGCAAACGTCTCCTGCGACCACTGTTTTTTGACCAGTTGATTCCAGTTGGAAGGGAAAAATTTATCCTGACGCCGGAAGTATACGATCACACGAATACCATATCCCCCTTTTTTTGCTTTTTCCGTCAGAAGTTCCCAGAGATTTTTCTTCTCCATATCCATGCCCCGCCAGATACTTTCATCGGAAAGGACAACGTTGTCATATTCCAAAAAGAGCTCGTCTACCATCTGCATACCTGCCTGGAAATTCTTATCTTCCTGTTCTAAATCTCTGTTTCCGTTTTCATCTATAAGCATTCCCAGTAAAAATCGCCCGTTATGCGCTTTTGAAATACCGGGATAATGAAAAGAAAGCGCCGGATAACCGTACCCCTTCTTTGCCAGCACATCTGCATTCTCTTTACAAAAAAACTGTATTGCCGTTGATCCGGTTTTTGCCATTCCAATGTGGATCCATAAAGTTTTCATGTTTCATGCTCTCCTTATATGATTTCCGCACGCCTGCGGGCGGTCTCTTAAAGTATACCCACGGGGCATCCCAGTATGACACGCCTTCCAGGCGGTCTCTTAAAGTATACTTTATCAAATATAGGAAGTCAATTGGCTTATTTTGCTCGTTCCGCCAAAGTATCCGGTCGTTTTCAGATGATATGATCCGGTGAAAGGATTCGTCAGAAAAATACGAAAAGACGGTGCAGTCCCTGTAAATGGAGCTATACCGCCTAATCTCGACTTCCTTTCATCTAACTGAAAAACGTTATAGTTTTATCTTATTTATGTTTATGTCTTCCTGTAAAATTTCAGTATTCTTAATTTCACTTCACGCTGAAAGACATTTCTTCCACATAATTCGTGCAGAGAGAGGATTTCACATGTGTCAAACATCCCTATTCTTCGGTCTCTTGTATTTCAAATATCTGAACGGAATTTGCATCACTGTTGTAGGTAACGCTGATTTTAGAATCCTGAATCAAATTTGCATCTTGATCGTAATATTCGATCACGATCCAATCACGTTTCAAATCTTCCATAGAATCCGGCAAATAGTATGTAATCTCATTTTCTTTTTCTAAATACATTTTATCTGTAGAAACGCTTCCGCACTCAGGAGAAACCATGCAGTATGAAATGTCGGAGGAATAATTATATATGGTAATATCAAATTCTTTTACTGTCGAATAAGGAATTTCGTTTACAAACTCTAATTTTACATAAGCATCTTTTTTTTCGTATTGACTGTCTTCGGCAATGCTTGTATCGTCTTTTTCTACAAGAGAACCTTCCGTTGCATCTTCATTTTTTGCCAGAGGCGGATTGGACGGATTGGTACATCCGACACAAAATAATACACTTAGTAGCAGTACTATAGAAACTATTTGTTTCTTCCTGTTCATGATTCTCCCTCACTCTCTATATCACTTTTATCCTGTCTGTTGTCTTTTTGAGTCATTGTCTGTTGTGCATATGTAGTAATCGGTAATATAAAAACAGCCAAAACAACGAGATTTAACACTACTGTTGCTATTTTTCCATTACTATCACCACTTATGTTTTTTATTGTAAAATTGTATTATATATTTTATATTTTGTCAACATTCTTTTATTTCCACAAATACATTTCTTCTATTATAGTTCCGATACATATGGAACAATCTCATCTTCATCCCAAACAGCTTTGACATTTGAATCCTTCCCTACACAAAAACTCAATCAACTTTTTTCAGAATCACATAACTTGATTGATTTCAGATAAAGATAAAATATTCATTTCATGAAATAGGAATGTTTTGAATTTCCCCATTTTCTAAAATCCGATCACCCAAAAGCCCTACACTTTTGATCTGACCAGCCCTTTGCAAAATATTTCTGAAAAACTCACATAATTCCTTTCAATTTTATACCCTAGTGTGTTATAATGAAAAATACAGAAACACTCTTTTGTTTCGTTGCTTGTCGTGATTTGATTATAAAATTTGTACAATATTTTTACATTTTTCTTATAGAGTTAAACTATCTATCTGTAAAATGGGGAAACTCGACTATATAAAAACAACTTGAGTTTTCATGGAGTAGAAACATCAAAGTTAATCTTATTGGCTGTATTATGCCTATATAATTCAAATTTTAAAAATAAGCAATTGCGAAACAAGTTTGTAATTTTGATTCCAGCAAGGCAAGAATTAGGTATCGCCGGGTTTTAAGAAAGTGTATGTAGATAACAGGATTTTAAGGTATAAAAATAAAACAGATAGGGGGCAAGAAGTAAGCGCAGAGATTATGTTATTAAGAAACGTAAATCATTTTCCCGCAGGAAGAAGCAATACCGGGAAATCCTGTTTAAAACGGGTAAATTTAGAAGCATCCGATACAACGTCAAACCCACAGAAATCCCGTAGCTCTTGAGAGTATTGCAGAAATACATTCAGGAGGAAAGCGGTTGGAATTGAAATTTATACAGCTTCTGGTGTTTGGAAAAGCCTAAAAATTTTTAAAAGACGGAAAGGAGTAGAGGTTTATGAAACAAACGAAGAAAATTTTAGCAGTAGTGTTAGTATTCGTATTATCATTGTCACTGCTGCCAGCGGTCAGTGTCAACGCAGCACCAAAAAAGGTAAAACTGAACAAAACGAAAGCGACCATTTATGTGGGGGAAACAGTTACTTTGAAATTGAAGAATAACAATAAAAAAGTAAAATGGAGTACATCAAACAAGAAGGTTGCGTCAGTTACGAAAAAAGGAAAAGTAACAGGTAAAAAAGAAGGTAAGGCTACAATTACTGCAAAAGTCGGAAAGAAGAAATATAAATGCAATATGATTGTAAAAGCTTATAACGACAGTGCAGATACGCAAATACCGCAGCCGTTATATGCGGTAAATATAACAAATAACTTAGATGCAAGCAGCGCATATGACAAAATTAGCATTACAATAAAAAACACAGGCGCAGGAAAAATTCATTTGGGTAATTATACAGACTTGCAGGAGAGATATATGAAGGTATATAATGCATTAGCGGGTTCGATATTGCATCAATCAAATGTAACTGGATATTGCCTTATTCCTGCCACAACCATTTTCTCAGGGGAGACAAAAACAATAGAGTTTACAAGACTTTATACACATAAAAGTAATTATGAATGGTATAAAACATTTCACTTAAGTAATGCTTCATACTTTGAAATTCCTATTTATTCACAGGACCTTCTATTACATACTGAGAAATGCTACGTCAATTAATCAACAAAATAATATTGAATAGTTACAAGCGGGCAGAGCCGGAATTTCCGGTTCTGCCTTTCTCTGAATTATGCAGTGATAGTCTCGGTTCCGCCTTTGGGCATGCCTATATTTCACGTCTTTCACACCTCCTGCAAAATCTTATTAAAATTTCATTTTTGATGCGTAAACCCAAGTATGCCACATCCTTTACAATCTTTTCCTGTCATGCTATACTTGATACGACCGTTCCGTTAGAACGCGTCATACCGGATGCCCGTAAGGAACTTATAAGCAACCGCAAAATGCGTGTTGGAATAACCCGACGGGCATACCTGAAAATAAAAAAAGGAGGTTACATAATGGCACATGATGTAACAGGCATTTCTGCCAAAGAGGCTTTACTCAAATTAAAAAAAGGAAACGAAACCTATGTAAACGCAGCTTCCAATCCGGGAGATATTTCTCCTGACATCCGCAAAGACACCTGTGAGAACGGACAGTTCCCTTACGCAGTGGTTGTAACCTGTTCCGACTCCCGCGTGATTCCGGAGAGCATTTTTTCCGCAGGAATCGGAGAACTTTTTACGATCCGCGTTGCCGGAAACGTTATCAATGATTTTCAGCTGGGCAGCGTAGAATACGCGGCGGATCATCTTGGAAGCAAACTGATCGTCGTACTCGGACATACCCACTGCGGCGCCGTAGGAGCGGCTATGAGCGGCCATACCGGCGGTTTTATCAAAGCAATTACCGATGAAATCAAAGCTGCAATCGGAGACGAAACCGACGAATATAAAGCCTGCTGCTTAAACATTGAAAACAGCATCCGGCGTATTTCCGATAATCTGCATATTCCCGCAGAAGGAACGGAAGACGGCGTGAAAGTTATCGGCGCAGTGTACCATATCGATGACGGACACGTAGAATTTATGGAATAAACCAGCCAAAACCGGCTGTACATGAGAGGTTTTTATGGATTTTCAAGATATGGCTTTCCCAAAAGCGCCCGTTCCGGACAAACGTTCCAAAGCAATGGCTCTGGCATCCGTAATCCTGGGCATCGTTGCGCTTGTTACATGCTGCTGCATCTATCTTTCTATCGTCTGCGGCTCGCTGGGTATCATCCTCGCGCTTTTATCCAAAGGCGGCGAACTGACGATGGATACCAAAGGACAGATCGGGCTGACGCTTAGCTCCGTCGGTCTTGGTCTTACGCTTTTTCTATACATCGGAATATTTTTGGTTATGCTCAGCCAATATGGGGGCATCGACGGTATTCTGCAGGAATACATGCGGATGTATCAGGCAGATACGATAGAAGAATTATATCAGATGCTGGGCATTGTCCAGTAATTTCAAAAAATCCAGATGAAAGGCCGTCAGAGCAATGTCTTTGACGGCTATGTTTATGACTACGATCCCCAGGGCCAGATATAAATACAGATTCCGATACCGCATGCCGACGGGCAGCCGCTTCCCTGACAACCGCTCTGCCGTATGGGAAATCATAAACCAAAGGTACAATACCGCGCAGTATGGCACAATGGGATGGTAAAAAAAGGAAAGCAGAAACTTTCCCTCGAACAATACCTGAACTGCTCTTGTTCCTCCGCACCCGGGACAGTACAATCCGGTCACGGCATGAAACAGGCAGGGAACCGAAAACACAGACAATACCCCGGCGGGCAGCAGACGAATGAGCAAATACAAACCGGCGCCTATACCGGGCAGACACAGCCCCAGAATATAAAAATTAGATTCGATACGCTTTCGTTCCTCTTCCTGCAACTGATCTGATTTCATCTATATCCAACCGCCTTTTCTTTTCTCGAAACCTATTTGTCCTTCATCTCCGCAGACTGCATGATAACTTTGCAGAAACCGATACTGCAAACACGTCCTGGCGGCATTTTACCATATCCGTTTTTATCTTGCAATCCGGCTGTTGTATTTTGAAACAATTCTGCTATAATAAAAAAATGTAATCCTACAAGGATACCTTTTTGACACACTCCTTGCGGAGTGGTCTGATTATAAGAAATCCCACAAGGAGTTTTGAGTATGATGAAACTTTCTTCCAAAGAATTAAAACGAAGAGCGCGGGAAATTTTAACCGGGCGCTACGGACTGCCTATGATGGCTTTTGTACTTATGGAACTTTTAGTTCTCCTGTTAAACGCGCCGTTTCAGCCTTCCCTGCAGCAACCGCTCAACGGCTTTCAAATTGCCGTATTTTTTATTGCCACACTTTTTATCTCTTTATTGGCCATCGTGTTACATAGCGGCATCCTCTATATCCATCTGCAGCTTTCCAGAAACAAAGAAGCACAGGTCAAAGATGTCTTCCGCTATTTTAACAGGCGCCCGGACCGCTTTCTGCTTTCCGGTCTCTTGTTGGTCTGCATAATAGCCGTGCCGGCGCTGCCCGCTGCAGCCGTAACGATATTCCTTATTACCACGGGAGCGGACACGCTTTTTTGTCTTATTCTGGCTGCGGCGGTCTGGATTCCGACACTCACGTTCCTGTGCATCCTTGCATTTTCCTATGACCCGCTCTTCTTTTTGCTGATCGAATATCCCGACGAGAAGATCCTGCATCTTTTCAAAAAAAGCCGCCGTCTGATGCGGGGAAACAAAGCCAGAAAATTCTATATCGCATGCAGTTTTCTCGGACTTTCTCTGCTGTCTGGGTTATCGTTCGGCATCGGTCTGCTTTGGGTATCGCCCTATATCAATCAGGTAAACGCAGAGTTTTACCGGGATATCACAGGCGAGACAGCACAGGAGATCAAACAAGAGAACTTGCCGGAATACAATATGTGAAAAACAGGCGGCAGAATATAAACTCTGCCGCCGTCTGATTTTGAATTTTAGTTTCCCTTTTTGAATCTGCGTTTGATATGCGACAGCATCGTCCGAAACGGATGCTTTGCATTCTCACGGAATTGAAACAATTCTTCTACATCTCGTTTCAATCGATTGACTTCTTTTTTCAGAGCATCATTTTCCTTTTTCAGGTCTTCATACTCTTTCTGCAGATAAACACCGACAGAAGCCGTAAACCTTGCAAGATCCTCATCCATATATCGATTGTTTTTCTGCCATTTCTCCGTATCCTTGACCGTAAGGTCAAACAGCTCTCCGCCCGGTTCATGCAGATATTCTTCCGCAACTTTACGATTGCCCTCTTCGTAATTCTTTAAAAATGCTTCCGCTTCTTCTTTGGAAAACATTTCACAGGGATACTGTTTACTGGATACGTTTGAAAATTCCATCAGCCTGTTCTTGATAAACTTCTGCGCTCCGGGATCTCCCAGCGCCGGCAGGCTGTTTACCGCCCTTTTGATTTCATGGGTATTTCCATATAAACTAAGATTCCAAATTCCCTTGGTAATCTGGTATTCGTCCGTCATCGCAAGCCCGATGACAGACAGAAAATCGGAATGAATACTGCCGTTTACAAACTTGCTCTTATCAAAACGCCGAACCGTAATATTCTCTTTCCCGATCACTGCAGCCACACGTTCCAGCTTTTCATAGTAATTCAGCCTGACGTCTTTGTCCACTTTTTCCAGAAAATCGTCAAACAGCTCTTCACACAGCGTACCGATTCTTCCTTTGACATTCTGATTCCAGTTGGAAGTCAGAAACTGATCCTGGCGTCTGAAGTATACGATCATATGAACCTGATAGCCCACACGGTCCGCTTCCGCTTTCAAAATCTTCCACAGATCCGTCCGATCCTCGTCCATAAACCGCCAGATATCCTCATCCGAAAGGATCACATGATCATACGTCAAAAACAGCTCTTCGATCTTTTGCATCACTTCGGAAATTCTCTGCATTTCTTTGTCCACACATCGGTTTCCGTCTTCATCATAAAGAAACCCGATCAAAAAATGCCCGTTGCGTGCCTTTCCGACTCTTCCATAGTCGAAAGAAAAATCCGGATAACAATAGCCCTTCCGGTTTAAAACCGGATTATTGTCTGCACAAAACTTCTGTATTGCCGTGGTCGCCGTCTTCGGCGTTCCAATGTGGATATGCAGTATCTTCATTCTCTAAACTCCCTTTTCTAATCCGCAAAATACTTCTCAAGCTTCTCTAAAATCTGATTCACGCATTCTTCCACGCTGTTTTGGGGCGTCATCACCTCGATATCGGGATGTTCCGGTACTTCATACGGGCTGCTGATTCCGGTAAAATCAAAGATCTTTCCGGCTCGCGCCGCTTTATATAATCCCTTTACATCACGCTTTTCACATTCTTCTAAAGAAGTATTGACATAAACCTCAATGAAATTGTCTCCAATGATTTCTTTTGCCTTTCTCCTGTCTTTGCGGTATGGGGAGATAAATGCCGTCAATACGATTAATCCCGCATCGTTCATCAGTTTTGAAACTTCCGCGATCCGCCGGATATTTTCAATCCGGTCTTTTTCGCCGAATCCAAGGTTTTTGTTCAGACCCATCCGGATATTATCTCCGTCCAAGATCATCGTATGCTTACCCAGCGAAAACAGGCGTTTTTCCAATGCATTGGCAATCGTGGATTTTCCGGAGCCGGAAAGTCCCGTCATCCAGATCGTAAGCGCTTTCTGGTTTAACTGTCCTTCCCGAAGCTCTTTCGTAATATCCATATTATGCCAGGTAAGGTTGTTGTCTTTTTGAATGTCATGCTCCACAACGCCGCATGCAGACGTCATATTTGTAACCCTGTCGATTAAGATCAGAGAACCTAAGTCTTTATTCCCGGAAAATTCGTCAAATACGATCTTGCTTCCCACGGATATCTCACAGAACGCGATCTCATTTTTGGAAATGATATCCGCTTTTACTTCTGCGCCGGTATTGACGTCGACTTTATATTTGATTTTCATAATGGTTGCGGGAACCTGCTGCGTCCCGATCTTCAACAGAAAATTCTTCCCTGTCACAAGATGGTTGTCGTCCATCCATAAGATAGATGCGGCAAACATAGAACCCACTTTCAAGTGATAGTCTTTCTCCAACACGCAACCTCTGGAAACGTCAACTTCCGTATCCAGTGAAATCGTAACCGCCGCGCCTTTGCCGCTTCGATCTGCCTTCCGGTCTCCTTCCAGAATCGAAGAAACCTTCGCCGTCTCGCCGCTGGGACGCACCGTAACCGTATCTCCGACCGCAATGCTGCCGGATGCGATCTGTCCCTGGAATCCACGGAACGTATGATCCGGACGGCAGACACGCTGTACGGGCATAGAAAAGTTTTTATTGCCGCCTTCTTCCGAAACGTCCACGTTTTCCAGATATTCTAAAAGCGTAGAACCGTGATGCCACGGCATCCGTTCGGATTTCACCGTAATATTGTCGCCTTTGGTTGCAGAAAGCGGAATGATCTTAATGCTTTCGTAATGAAATTCCGCCATCAGAAGCTTAATGTCTTTTTCGATCTCACGAAAACGTTCCTGGCTGTAATTGACCAGATCCATTTTATTAACGGCAAAGACAAAATGCTTGATTCCCATTAAATTGCAGATTCTTGCATGGCGCTTTGTCTGAATCAGCACGCCCTGGCTGGCGTCTACCAAAATGACGCAAAGCGACGCAAAGGACGCGCCGACCGCCATATTCCTTGTATATTCTTCGTGTCCCGGCGTATCGGCAACGATAAAACTCCGATTCTCCGTTGTAAAATAACGGTATGCCACATCGATTGTAATCCCCTGTTCCCGTTCCGCGATCAGTCCGTCCAGCAACAGGGAATAATCGATCTCGCCTCCGGCAGATCCGACTTTCGAATCCAAGGTCAACGCTTCCTCCTGGTCTGCAAACAGTAATTTTGCATCATAGAGCATATGACCGATCAACGTTGATTTTCCGTCGTCTACGCTTCCGCAGGTAATAAATTTTAACAAATCGTTTTTCATCTAAAAATACCCCTCACGTTTTCTTTTCTCCATGCTGGAAGCCCCTCCGTCGGAATCAATCACACGGCTGGTCCGCTCCGACTCCACTGCTCCCAGTGTCTCGTCTATAATCTCATCTAACGTCACCGCTTCCGATTCTACGCCTCCGGTGAGCGGATAACAGCCAAGCGTACGGAACCGTACCATTTTATTCTCTATCTTTTCACCGGGTTCTAATTTCATCCGGTCGTCGTCTACCATGATAATATTGCCGTTGCGGTTTACCACCGGACGCTCTTTGGCAAAATAGAGAGAAACAATCGGTATGTTTTCCCGTTTGATATACTGCCAGATATCCTTTTCCGTCCAGTTGGAAAGAGGAAATACGCGGATGCTCTCTCCCTGATTGATCCTCGTGTTAAACAGTTTCCACATTTCCGGTCTCTGGTTCTTGGGATCCCATCCGTGATTGGCATCCCGAAACGAAAATATCCTCTCTTTCGCACGGGATTTCTCCTCGTCTCTTCTTCCGCCTCCAAACGCCGCCGTAAACTGATACTTGTCCAGCGCCTGCTTTAACGCCTGCGTTTTCATAATATCCGTATAAGCCGAACCGTGCTCGAACGGGTTGATCCCCTGCGCAACGCCGTCCGCATTGATATACTCTAACATTTCAATCTGCAGCTCTTTTGCAATCTTATCCCGAAATTCAATCATCTCTTTAAATTTCCAAGTCGTATTGACATGCAAAAACGGGAACGGCGGCTTTTCCGGATAAAATGCCTTGAGCGCCAGATGAAGCATAACCGAAGAATCCTTTCCAATTGAATAGAGCATGACCGGTTTCTCACACTCTGCCGCTACTTCGCGCATAATATATATGGCTTCTGCTTCCAGTTCATCTAAATGATCCATACTTTTCTCCTTTTTGTTCCTTTATTTACTGAATATTTTTTCAAATAACGATTTCTTCGGCGTTTCCCGCAGATCTGCCAGCCGCTTCATATCGGCAGTCTCCTGCCAAAACCTCTGATTCTTTTGGTCAAACAGGACTGCCGCCTGATCAACCGCCTCTACCAAACGCTCAGCCAGCGATTCCTGGCTCTCTATGGGATCCGGTATCGCTGCAATCCGCTCTTCCAAATCGTTCGTTCCGCCGTTTTTGCAAAAATAATGAATACGCATGCCCTGTGCATGGTTTGCCGTAACGGCCTTTTGTGCCTTGTCCTGTTTCACCGCTTCCCCAATGGCGCTGACTTCTTTTTTCAAATCCCGGATTTCCTGATACAGCCGAAGAACGGCGCCGCCGACAAACAAAATAACCGGGTCTATCCCGTTCGGATCTTCCTTATCCCATTTCGGCAGAACTTTCGCTTCCGCCGCAGAACCGCCGGTCCAATCGGAATCCTCTGTCCCGTCTGCAGAAAGAAGCGTTTTAAATTCTTTCTCAAGCCCGCTTAATTCCTGTCTCAATTCCCCGTATTTTACCAGAAGCGCCCGCATGGATACATTGGCAAACCGAACCAAATCTTCGAGTATAAACGGATTGTCTTTCTGCCATTTGGGAATGTCCTTGATCGTATTGTCAAACAGCCCCCGATTTGTCTCATGCAGGTATTCCTCTGCAATTTTGCGGTTTCCCGCTTCGTATTCCTTTAAAAGCGCCGCAACTTCTTTGGCCGAAAGCATCTCGCAGGGGTAATTTTTCTTAGAAATTTCCGAACACTCCTGCAGCATTTCCATGATAAAATTCTGTGCGTTTCGGTCTTTTATCATCTGAGGCAGGAAATTAATCACCCGTTTAATCTCCTGCGTATTTCCGTACAGTCCGATATTGACGACTTCCTGCTTAATCTCGTATTCCTCCGTCAGTGCAAGTCCTACGGCGGAAAGAAAATCCGAATAAATACTGCCGCCCTCAAAATTATCTGTTCCGTCAAAACGTCTGACAATCACATTTTCTTTCCCGACGATATCTGCAATACGGTCCAGCTTGTCCGCATACTCAAGCCTTGCACGCAGATTCACTCTGTTCATCCATTCTTCGATCGTGCACTTCGCCAGATCTACCTTTATGATCTTAATCTGCTGATTCCAAAGGGAGATTAAAAATTTATCCTGGCGTCTCACATAAGCAATCACGCGGATTTGAAATCCGCCTTTCTTTGCTTCCTTCATGAGCTTTTCCCACAGATCTTTCCGTTCGATATCCATACTCCGCCAGATCCGTTCGTCGGAAATAATCACATTGTCATAGTTCTCAAAGCTCTTATGGATGACTGCCATTCCTTCCTGAAACACATCCTCTTCCCATTTCTTTGAGCGTTTTCCGAATTTGTTTTTTAATTTTACAATTAAAAAATACGCGCGGATTCTGGAAGCATCGGGATATGTCTGCGGAAACAACGGATAGCAGTAACCTTTTTGATTCAGCACTTCACTGTTGTCCACGCAAAAAAACTGCAGGGCAGTAGAGGCTGTCTTCGGTGAACCAATATGAACATACAACGTTTTCATCCAATGTGATTTCCTTTCTTTTTAAATATCAGCACTAATTATACTATACATCAGACATAAAAGCTACAAAAATTTACCAATTTTGTATTTTCAAATCCCCCGAAACGATGCATTTTTATTAAGTTTTACAAAAAATTATTTTTTATACGCACATCAGCCTTCGGCATTTTTCTGTTACTTCCCTCCAAACTTCCTGCTAATCCAACGAAACACCGTCCGAAACGGATGCTTACGGTGCCTGACATATGCGCTGACCTCATTCAATTCTTTTCTCATATCTTTGATCAGTTCTTTTTTCAGATCTTCATTTTCCTGATGCAGTTTTGCAACCGCAACACCGAATACCCGCACTACATCGTCAATAAAATACGGGTTGTCCTTCTCCCATTTCGGCAAATCGGAAACCGAATAGTCAAACAGATCGGTTCCCGTCTCATGCAGATACTCTTCCGCCACTTTCTGATTGCCTGACCGATACGCTTCCAAAAACTCGGAAATCTCTTCTTTTGACATCATTTCACTCGGATACTGTTTTTTTGAAATTTCCGAGCAATCCTGCAGAATATCCAGAAAATACATCTGCCATTTTCCATCCTTCATCTGAGGAATCCCATTCAGAATCCTTTTAATCTCATGCGTGTTTCCGTATAATCCCATATTGCGCATCTCCTGCGTCACCACATATTCATCCGTCAGAGACAGTCCAATTACGGAGAGAAAATCCGAATAAATGCTGCCGCCCTCAAACTCCTGACGGTCGAAACGACGGACTGTAATGCATTCTTTTCCAATCACAGAAGCCATCCGTTCCAGTTTTGCGTAATAATCCAGACGAAACCGGCCTACCCGATTTGCATATTCTTCGTACGTCTCTTCTGACCTCAGTTTTTTCACCTGCTGATTCCAGTGTGAAAGATAATACTTGTCCTGACGCCTAAAATATACAACCACATGCAGCGAAAATCCGTTCGCTTCGGCTTCCTTCTTCATCAGCTGCCACAAACCTTTCTTTTCGCTGTCCATTCCTCTCCAGATGCTCTCATCGGAAACAACAATATCGTCATACGTCTCAAACAGCTGAAGTACGATATCCATTCCTTCCCGGAAATTTTTCTCTTCCTGTATCCGGTCACGGTTTCCGTTTTCATCGAACAATTCACTTAACAGAAATTTCCCGTTATGGGCATCGGCGTTCCCCGGATAATAAAACGGAAAGATCGGATAGCAATATCCGTGTTTTTCCAAAACCTTAGCGTTTTCTTTACAGAAAGACTGTATTGCCGTGGTTGCCGTTTTGGGTGTTCCAATATGAATGTGCAGTGTTTTCATGTTATACTCCTTCTGATTTATCCGTAATTTATCGTTTCCCCTTTTGAAAGAAAATTTTCACGACTACTATATTAGAAAAGAAATATTAAAGGCACATTAAAACGCATAAAAAAAGCAACCCTGAACATAAAAGTTCAGGGCTGTAAATCCGGCAGATACAACGTAAAAATACTGCCTTTTCCCGGTTCACTTTCAACTGTAATATCTCCTCCATGCTTTTGCGCAATCTTTTTCGAAAGAGGCAGTCCAAGCCCAAATCCTTCCGCGTTCCTGGACTTGTCGCACTTATAAAACCGATGGAAAATATGCTCTATCTCTTCCGGCTTCATGCCGATACCGTAATCTCTCACCGACACGTAGACCCACGCATCTTCTTTGCCCATAATAACATCAACGTTTCCTCCCGGATCACTGAATTTGACCGCATTGGTAATCAAATTTAAGATCACGATAGAAATCAGGCTGATATCTCCTCTCGAATACACTTCCTGGAAATCAAACCGAAATTTCACGGACTCTTCCGATTTTTCCTGCCATTCCTCGCAGACAGACTGCACGATTTCTTTCAGGTCCAGCGTTTCATACTGGATCTCCATGCGGTCCTGATCCAGCCGGGAAAGCTTTAAAAGCTGTAGAATCAGCGTATCCATCTTTTCGGACTGACGGTGCACTACCTCAATAAATTCCCGTATCTCTTCGCCGCTTACCTCGTTTCCCATGACATACTGGCACTGCGCCAGCAGAACGGCAACCGGCGTCCGAAGCTCATGGGCGACATCCGACGTAAACTGCTCCTGAAGTTTCATTGTCTGCTCCATCCGGTCCAGCATCCGGTTATTGGCCTGTGCCAAAATTTCAATTTCATAAAACTGATTATCACACTTCATCCTCTGCGACATGTCAAGGCTTAACCCTATGCCTTCCGCCGTCCGGCACATCATTTTCAATTCTCTTGAAATTTTTCCGGCAAACACAATTTCACAGGTTAAAATCACCGCCATCACGCATACGACCGTAATATAAGCAACCGTTTCCAGATTTTGATAAAAACTGTCGGCGTCTGACTTTTTAATGATTCCTCTGATAAAAACCCCTTTTTCGTTGTCTCTTCCTATCCGTACATCCCTGACATAATACCTTGTACCGCCGCAGACGATCGTAGAACTGTAATTATTCACCGCATGGTAATCATAAAACTCCGCTTCCGTCTCTTTTGGGTACTCTCCCGCGATCACATATCCGTTCCTGCGTACAAGCAGAAACGTCACATGATCCCGTTGAAACTGAAAATTGTCTTCAATTTTTACTTCATCTCTATCCGCCGAAACATATCTGCGGTTTTCTTCAATGCTTTTCCGCAATTCCCGCTTAATTTCCGCATCTACTGCAGCAATTGATAAAAGCCGTATGGTTACTAACATCACAAACGACATAACCACCATGGCTATTGTCGGCAGAACCGCAATATACCGAATCAGCGATGCCTGTTTTAGCTGTTTTCCTTTAATATATATCCAACTCCCCGGATGGTTTGAATCATCTTAAATTCAAACCCATCATCTATTTTTTTTCTTAAGTACCGAATATAAACATCCACAAGATTTGACGTGCCTTCCCGTTCAAAGTCCCAGATATTTGCTTCGATCTGTTCCCTTGTAACGACAATGTTCCGATTCCGAATCAAATACAGCAATACGGAATATTCCTTTGGTGAAAGTTCGATGGTTTTTCCCTCTCTTTTTACCGTACATTCATTACAGTCCACGACCAGATCGCCACAGCGATAGACATTCCCGTGAACATCTGCTTTTTTACGGGTAATCATGCGGACTCTCGCCAAAAGCTCCTTGAACTCAAACGGCTTTACCATATAATCATCCGCCCCCAGATCCAGACCCCGGACAATATCATTCACATCGCTTTTTGCACTCAAAAACAAGACTGGCGTTGCAATTCCCCTGCTTCGTATTTTCTTTACGATCGTAAATCCGTCCATCCCCGGTATCATGATATCCAAAATAGCGCCGTCATATTCTGCCATACACAGATAATCAAATGCACTTTCTCCGTCAAAACAGCGGTCTACCAGATAGCCTTCTGATTCCAGTTCTTTGACAATAATCCGATTCATATCTTTTTCATCTTCAACTACAAGTAAACGCATATATCCTCCCACTGTAAATGAAGATTTTCCTAAAGTATCTCCATTATAACCGTTTGTTCTTCATTTTACAGCAGAAAGATTAAAATAAGATTAAAACTTATTTATGATGCGGATACCACCATGGTTACATATCCAAGGTTTCTAAGTTCATCCTGCAGTTTTAAGGCGTTATCCAGAGAATTTTCTTTTCCGACGATTACCCGCAGCATATCGTCGTCTTTTACAACATAGCTGTAAAATCCCTGATCCGTCAGCTGCTGCGCCAGAAAATTTGCCGTCGGCCGATAGGCAAACCGACCGGTTTCCACTCCGTAAACCACCTCGGTTCGATCTTTAACATCCCTTTTGGATGAGCTGTCTTCTGCTTCGGTTTCTATTTCCGGCACATCGTCTGTTTCCTCGGTTCTGCGGCTTTGATTGGTCAGATTTTTTTCCAATGGAACGGCCCGTTCTATTCCCATCGCAATGGCGCTCGCCACTTCGTTAAAGTTATTGTCAAATATTTCGTTATCTCTGTCATGATTGATAAATCCAGCTTCGATCAATACCGCAGGCATTTCGGTACGCCGTAATACGGCAAGTCCTGTTCTCTCTTCAATCCCAAGATTTGCAAATCCGGTCCGTTCCAATTCCTCATTGATCGCCTCCGCCAAACGTTCTGCCCGTTCATCGCCTCCGTAAATCAACGTCTGCACACCGTTATACGTATTATCGTTTTCTCCGGAATTTCGATGGAATGAAATAAAATAATCGGCTCCCGCTTCATTCCCGATCTGGGCCTTTTCATAAGGAGACTGATATACATCCGTCGTTCTCGTATAAATCACATCATATCCCTGCTGCTCTAAAATTTGACCGACTGCCAGCGCCAGGCGCAGATTATCGTCTTTTTCCTTTCTTCCCTGATACATCGCGCCATTGTCAAATCCGCCGTGTCCGGCGTCTATTACAATGATTGCCAACTTTTTGCTCCTGCAATTCATTTTCTCATTATTGTATGCTGCAATTTATTTTCTGTGCCGGATTTTTGATAATTTATCTTCATTCATTCCGCCTGCCGGCACGGCTCTTACTTTATGTTTTCACCGTTGTACTTCCGCAGGATGCATGACCGTAAAAAGAACCCGGAAATCTGAAAATCTCCGGGTTCTTTCATTTCTTTCACCTTTCTTTCACTTTTCTTTCACTTTCATCTTCCCTTTTTTCAGCTTCTTCTTCAAGTTGTTCTTCTGTTTTGCCTTCAAGCCCTTCGGCCATTTTACGGTTAATTTGCGCCTACGGTAACCGTTACCTCTTTTGCCTGTGCGCTGCCTGCCCTTTCCGTCTACTACCATACATACGTTATGCCATTTTCCCAAGAACTCATTGGCATTATCCGGTTCAAAAATTTCTGTCGGGTTTCCGTTATTCTGCGTAGGATCCACTCCTCTGTCGGATCTTTCGGTCTGCTGCCGCCTGTCTTCGTTCCTTCTTTTACATACTGGTTTGTCCGGATATAATCCTGTGTCAGAGGCTCTAAGGACGCCGCCCCAACATCCCGCCGCCGCTTCACAAAAAATAACCCCGAGAATTCTCTTCTCAGGGTTAAACAGTAGCGGAAGGGAGATTTGAACTCTCGACACCACGGGTATGAACCGTGTGCTCTAGCCAACTGAGCTATTCCGCCATAAATATATGGGACCTATAGGGCTCGAACCTATGACCCTCTGCTTGTAAGGCAGATGCTCTCCCAGCTGAGCTAAGATCCCATATTGGACAAGTCATCTCTGACCTGCCCTAGTATTATACAACCATTTTACAAAAAATGTCAAGCTTTTTTTGTATTTTTATTGAAAAATTTTTTACGGCGAATTTTTCGATAAAATTAAGCAAGCGCTGCCGTAATGATTGCCATGGAATAAACCTCCGCAGCGTTGCATCCTCTGGAAAGATCATTGACCGGAGCATTCAGGCCCAGCAGAATCGGTCCGTACGCCTCAAATCCTCCCAAGCGCTGCGCAATCTTATATCCGATATTGCCTGCGCTGATATCCGGGAAAATAAACGTATTGATATGACCTGCAATCTTGGATTCCGGACATTTTGTACGTGCCACACGCGGAGATACCGCCGCGTCAAACTGCATTTCTCCCTCCACCGCAAGATCCGGCGCTTTAATTCTGGTCTTCTCCGCGGCATTGCGCATACGGTCTACGTCTTCACCGGCTCCGGATCCAAACGTGGAATAACTCAAAAAGCCAATTTTGGGATCTACGCCGAAAATCTTAGCGCATTCCGCTGCTTCGATTGCAATTTCCACAAGCTCGTCCTCCGTCGGGCGAATATTGATCGCGCAGTCTGCCATTGCCAAAACTTCGTTATCGCCGGTAGCACGGGAACGTACTAAAATAAATACGGACGATACGATGTTGTTGCCCGGTTTTGTTTTGATCAGCTGTAATGCGGGACGGACCGTATCTGCCGTAGAATACGTCGCTCCGCCTAACAGGGCATCCGCCATTCCAAGCTTGATTAACATCGTTCCGAAATAGTTCGTCTGCAGCAGAGTGTTCTTTGCCTGTTCCATCGTCACGCCTTTGCTTTTACGCAGCTCGCAGAACATTTCTGCCATTTCATCCATACGGTCAAATTTCTTTGGATCAATAATTTCCGCCCCGCGGATATTATAGCCGCACTCTTCCGACGCCGCAAAAATTTCCTCTTCATCCCCCACCAGAATCGGACTTAAAAAGTTACTTGCAAGCAGACGGGATGCCGCTTCTAAAATACGGGCGTCCGTACCTTCCGTAAAAACGATTTTTTTCGGGTTCTTCTTTAACATCCCGATCAATTCCCCAAAACCAAGAACTGCCATTTTCCCATTCTCCTATCTATATCATATTTTGAATCTGTTGCTAAAAATATTGTATACACTTTTTTCCAAAAAAGCAAGGACTATTGTGCCAAAAGACGCTCCACCAGACGTACGCATTCCGCCGCATCTTTGGAATAGCCGTGCGCGCCGATTTCCTTTGCAAAACTTTCGGTTACAGCGGCGCCTCCGATGATAATCCGGCTTGTACAGCCCTTCTTTTCTGCCAGTTCCACAACCTCTTTCATACGCATCATTGTCGTTGTCATAAGCGCGGAAAGTCCTATGATTTTCGCATGTTCCCTGACGGCAGTCTCTACGATCTGTTCCGCCGGTATATCTTTTCCGAGATCGATCACACGGTATCCGTAATTTTTCAGCATCAGCGCCACTAAATTTTTGCCGATATCATGGATATCACCCTCTACGGTAGCCACAACGACCGCATCTTTTTCTTCTCCGCCGCCCCCGCTCCCAAGCAGCGGCTCCAGATACGCAATGGCCTCCTGCATAGCGCCTGCCGAAGATATTAACTGCGGCAGGAAATACTCCTGGCGTTCAAACAATTCTCCGACCCGGTTGATCGCCGGGATCAGGCACCCGCTGATCAGCGCCTGCGGATCTTTTCCCTCTTTCACGGCGCGTTTCGCTTCCTCTGTAATCGTTCCTTTCTTTCCTTCCACCACGCAGTCAAATAAGCGTTTTTCTGCCGTATCGCTGTCTTTTGCGCTTTCATACGGATTGCCGCAGGAAGCGGGCAATGCCGCCTGAGCAGCCTGCCGTTCCTTTTTTCGGTTCGCCCGGTTGATATACCTTAGGTCCGCCCCCTGTTTGTTCATCAGCAGATCAGCCGCAAATGCCGCGTCCATCAGCGCGTCCTGTGCCGGATTTGCAATCGCCATCGTCAGCCCTCTTGTAATGGCAGCCGTTAAAAATGCCGTATTGATACAGCTCCTCTCCGGCAGGCCAAATGAGATATTGGATAACCCGCAGATGGTTGCAAACCCGTTTTCTCTGCAGTACGCAATCGTATCCAGGCATTCTACCGCCGCATTGGGATTCGCTCCCACTGTCGCTGTCAGGGCGTCTACGATAATATCTTCTTTTGACATGCCTGCATCAAACGCCGCTTTTGCCACCGCATCGATGATTCTGTGCTTTTCTTCCAGGTCCTCGGGCAGGCCGGCATCCGAAAGCGGCAGCAAAATAAACATGGCTCCATATTTTACAGCAATCGGAATCAGTTTTTCTAACTTTTCTTTTTCCATTGAAATGGAGTTGATCAATGCGCGCCCCGGATAAATCCGCAGCGCCTCTTCCATGATATCGACATGGCTCGTATCGATGCATAAAGGCAGGTCTACGGCAGACGTAACCTCGTAAACGGCATCCAGCATCATGCGTTTTTCGTCGATGCCGTTCATTCCCATATTGATATCCAAAATCGCGGCATCGTTCTTCTCCTGCTCCAGCGCCATCTCACAGACCAGGTCTAAATTTCCCTCACGCAACGCAGCCTGCAGCTTCTTCTTGCCGGTCGGATTGATGCGTTCTCCTACGACCGTAAACGGTCCGCCAAGATCGATCTGTATCGAGCGGCGCTCCGACGCCAGAAACCGCCGGCGCTCTGTCAAAACCGGAAAAAGCGGCGCATCTTTTAACCTCTCTGCCATTGCCTGAATATGTGCCGGAGTCGTGCCGCAGCATCCTCCGAAGATGCGTGCGCCGCATTCGGAGAGTTTTTTCACGGATTCCGCAAATTCCTGCGGCTGCATATCATACTGCGTCACCCCGTTCAAAAGTTTTGGCATTCCGGCATTCGGCTTGACAAGAATGGGCACGTTTGCCGCCTCATACATTGCTTTTACCTGCTCTGCCATCCGGTCGGGACCTACGGAGCAATTCATCCCCACCGCATCGGCGCCGAGACTCTGCAGCACAATCACTGCCGTTTTCGGATCCGTCCCATAGAGCGTCCGCCCCGTCTCTTCAAACGTCAGGCTGACCAGAACGGGACAGTCGCTGCATTCTTTCACGGCAAGCAATGCCGCGCGGCATTCCTGCAGGCTCATCATCGTTTCGATCACATACAGATCCACGCCGGCGGCTTCCAGCGCCTGCACCTGTTCTTTATAAATTTCTACCAGTTCCTCAAACTGCAGTTCTCCGATCGGATACAGCTGGCGCCCTGTCATGGAAAGATCGGCGGCAACATATGCCCTGCCCAAAGCCGCCTGCCGGGATAATTCCACAAGCCGCCGGTTCATATCAAACAGTTCGTTTTCCAATCCGTATTCTTCCAGCTTCACCCGATTGGCGGTAAACGTCGGCGCATACAAAATATCCGTGCCTGCTTTTACATATTCCTCCTGCAGTGTCACAAGCGCCTTTGGATTTTCTAATATCCACTGTTCCGGGCATACGCCGAGCGGCATTCCCGCCGCCTGCAGATTACTCCCGGTCGCTCCGTCTAAAATCACGGGTCCCCGACGGATCAGCTTTTTAAATTCTTCTTTCTTCATGGTTCCTCTTTTCCTTTAAATTGTAAAATGTAAATTCCGCCGTATTTAATAACATCCCGCGTTCGTCGCAGATTTCCACATGTACGGCAGATATTGTCTTTCCCGGTTTGATCACAGTCGCCCTGCATACTATATACTCCGTATTTCTTCCGGCCTTTAAATATTGAATGCTTCCGTTGATCGTCGTCACATAGCAGCCGTAAGAACCTGCGGCAACTCCCGCCATATTGTCGCATACCGTATACAGGCATCCTCCGTGCAGATCGCCGTATATGTTCTGCAGTTCTCTTTTTACTTTTACTTTTGCACAGACATACCCCTGCCGGATATCTAAAATTTCTATCCCGATCTTTGCGGCAAACGGATTGTCTTCCACCACTTTCTGATATTTGTTCAGCAAATCAACATCCATCTTCCAAACCACCTCTTTCTTCCTTTCCGCCCCCAGTTACCGCAATCCTTTTCATGTTGCCACAATTTCTTACCGGCTATACGCCGAAACCAAAAACGAATACCGGCCGCAGACGCTCTGCTGCTGCACGAACGGAACGTAAACTGCAGCGGCACAACATCTGCAGCTGTTTGTAAGGTCAGCGCCCGAAAAATAATTTACTCCGTTTTTTATCGTCGAACAATCCGTTATACTGCAGGTTCCGATACTGTCCGATCCAAAGCTCTTCTTCCCTGCCGCCTTCTCCGTAATGCACGTATCTTCCTTTTTCATTGGAATAGTATCCTCTGGCATTCATCGCCGGCACATGCTCCGAGAGATCCAGCAGAAAGCGCTGGTATGCCGGAATGCGAAGCCCCGCCCGCTCCAGCAGCATTGCTGAAAGAAAATTCAGGCTTGTCCGCTCTATCGTTTCGCTCTCACTCTCATAATTGCTCCAGATAAAAAACGGAACCGTATAGAGCGCTTCCAGCTCCCCTAACGTAAGCCCGGAAAGCCCTTTTCCGTTTAATCTGCGGTAAAACGCCGTATTTAAGCTGGGCTGATGATCTCCGAAAAAGCAGAGGATCACCGGATCTTTTTGTTCGGAAAAATAAGTAATCAAATCTTTCACCGCCAAATCCGTCTGATGTGCCAGTGAAAGATACTGGTTCACATCCGGATACCGGATATTCGTTCCAAAAACATCCGCCGGGTAATTGTCATATGAATCCCGGTATCCTCCGTGATTCTGCATCGTAATCCCCATCAGAAAGAGATTCTCTTTCCCTTTTCCCGCTTCATACCGTTCTTTGATCTTATCAAACATAACGGCGTCGGATACATACCTGCGCATGAGGCTGCTCTGGTCAAAGTCATCCAGAAAATACATTTCGTCAAATCCAAGCTTTGGGTATACCGAATCCCTGCTCCACCCGGTCGCATAGTAAGGATGCATTGCCACACAGGTATATTCCTGCTGCTTTAGCGCATCTATCATGGAATAGGCATTTTCCTCTTCCACATACTGCTGGTACGGAACGGAACCGGACGGCAAAAACGCCATGGAATTCCCGGTCAGAAATTCCCATTCGGAGTTGGGCGTCTTCGCTCCGTAAACAGAAGCGAGCGCATATCCTTTCACCGTGTTTTCCTCCAGAGAGTCGATAAACGGCGCGACGGGCTGATTCGTCTGCAGGTTTCCAAGCACGCCGAAATCTGCAAACGACTCGTTCATGATTACAATCACGGTCGGTTTCTTTTCTTCCGCAGGCGCTGCTTCTTCTTTGTATTTTTTTTCCAGCGAAAGAATTTTTCCCGCAGAATAATCGGACGGTTTTTTTACAAAAGAGTCCCGGAAACTTAACACGAAATTCAAAAGATAGCCGTTTTGATACGACCCTTTCTGTTCCCAGGTTTCCGTTACGGTATATTTCGTCTCTCTGGCAACGTAAGCGCCCGAAAGAAGCGCAAGGGAGATGCACAGCAAGCGCATGACAGCGGTTTTTTTCAGGCGGATCTTTCCTTTTGCCGCTCCCGCAATATAAACCGCCGATAAAAGAATGGCGTTCATTGCCTGGGCATTCAGGGAAAATCGGTAATTTGCCGCAACGCTAAGCCCCGTGGAAACGGTTTTCAGGTCTGCAAATGTCAATTCATTTCCCCGGAATTCATAGACAAAATAATTGGCGCCTGCAAATACCATAAGAATACTGTGCGACAGGATACAGGTGACTCCTGCGTGATTGGTACATGCCTGTACCAGCAGATAGACCACAAACGTACAGCAGATATTCAAAAAAAACGTTTCCTCCGAAATGCGCTCTCTTAAATCTTCCACCAAAAGCAGATACTGCACCAGCCATGTCGTTACTATGCTTCCCGCCGCAATCGCAGCCGCCGTAAGCCATCCGTTTAATTTCTCATTCCACTCTGCCTGCAGATTTTTAACCGCAAAAAACAGCAGGATAAACATTACCGTATTAAAGATCGAAATACCGGAAAAAATCCGGGCAAGTACAGATAACAAAGCGATTGCCGCTGTATAGGCCAGATTTTTTTTCGTAATCGTAAACGTAAACTTCATCGTATATCCCTCTTTCATCCTGTCAAGCGAAACATGCCATCAGCCGTACGGCTGCGTCCGTTTCTGTCTGTTACGATATCCGTGTGTTCATTTCCGACTGTATATTTTATCATAAAATACTGTTTTTTTCCAGATATTCGGTTATAATTGTAAAATAATGATAGCATCAGGAGGTTTCTTATGCCAGGTTTTACTACCCACTACCTGTTTGGTCAGCAGACATATCAGAGTCTGCAGGACTCCGAACAAAAACGCGCCATACAAAAATACAACTCCGTGTTTGCCCTGGGGCTGCAGGGACCCGATATTTTCTTTTACGATGTGATTTCGGCTGTTCTGGCAAAGAAAAATCCGGGCTCAACGGCACATACGGCAGACACCCGAAGATTTCTGCGTCAGCTTCTGGACAGTCCCAGAATTTTTCCCGATAAAAAAGACCGCCGGATCGCCCAGGTTTATATTTCGGGATTTATCGGACACTATCTTCTGGATACCGTCTGCCACCCTTACGTCTATGCCATGACGCATTACGGCAGGCATCCCAAAGGTTACATCGGGCAGCATATACGCCTGGAAACAGACATCGATACCACTCTGCTGCAAATGTTTTTACACAGGCAGCCCAGTGAATTTCATCAAAATGAAACGATCGCCGTTTCCAAAGAACAGCGGGAAATCATCTCGGCTCTGCTGTACTATTCTTTTTCCAGAACGTATCCGGGTCTTGGCATCACCAGACACGGCATACTCCAGGCGATCCATGCCATGCAGCTGGGGACGAAACTTCTCTACGATCCGACCGGACGAAAAAAAATATGGATTCGGCGCATCGAATCCATCGTACCCGGATATCCGCTGTTATCCCCGCTTGTGCCGAACGACAAACTGATCTTCCACAAAGATCCCTGCAACCTGCGGCATAAGTCCTGGAGAAATCCATGGGACGCCAGGCTGATATCCTCCGAAAGCTTTCCGGAGCTGTTTGAAAAGGCCCGGCGGAAATACTGCCGCATGTTAAAAGAACTGGAACGCTTTTTTCTGACGGAATATACCCCGGAAGAATCCGCCCGTCAAATCTGCCTGCTTTTAGCACATCTGGGAAATCTCTGTTACCACAGCGGCTTAAATGCAGCAGCGTACCTGCTCTAAAAACACCGCAGAGCTCCTATGGATCCCTGCGGCGTTCTTTCCGCTCCCTGCTCTTTTTGCGCACACGTTCCCGAAAACTTTCCCGATGGAGTTTTTCGGTAATTTCATGCATTTTTTTCTGATCGAGCGTATAATAACGCAAGGAAACCAACGAACAGATCCAGCCGATAATCGGGATTCCGCCGTAAAGAAATAGCGTCGTCCATTTCAATTCCGCCGTGACCGGATCGCCGATCTGGGGCAATCTTCGGTTATATCCCATCACCAGCATAACGATCCCTACAAATCCTGTCCCAAGCGCCGTAAATACTTTGTCCGCAAACGAAAACAGCGCTCCCATCAGCCCCGGCACAAATTTACCGCTGCGGTATCTTTCGTAATCGGAACAATCTGCAATCATCGGTATGACCATATTGTTGGTGATAGACTTGCATCCGTTTAATAAGATAAATATGCCGACAAACCATACCGTAATCCCGTTGATTTTTTTCAGGGAGAACGTCACAGTATGAATCTCATCCGACATCAGCACAAGCAGCATGACTGCCTGAAAAAAAATCCCAAGCGCCGTAAATAAAACCAGCGCTTTTTTCTGTCCCATCCGCTGTGCGGTATGGATGCCGGCGCTCACAACCACCAGCGTAGGGAGCGCCGTTACGACGCCGATCCATCCGGAAATCCCGTAATTATTCATCATAATTCCATAGAGCATCACGCCTACGGTCGTATGAGAATACACGGTAGATGCAAATTTATCCGTACAGGCGGCAATAATCAGCATCCGGATCGGTTTATTATTGCGTATAATCTCCAGATAATCCCGAACGTAAATTTTTTGATGCTCCGCCTGCAGGATCAAATGCTTCGTCTTATCTTTTTCCGCAATTCCGATCATCGCAAGCAGCGTACAGAGAAACGACAGCAGCACGGCCCAAAATACATATTCCAAAAATAACTGTTTATTCGTAAATCCTCCGTATTTTGGCACAAGATAATTCCCCACAAACAGAGCCGTTCCTCCGTAGGCCGCCATAATAAACAGCGAATCAAAATACGTGGATACCGGGCGCTGCTTTGGATTATCCGTTAAGATCGACTGTCCGGATTTTGCGACTACGGTCTGAAACGTATACCCCAAAACAAACAGGGCATACACAAGGACAAAAAAGACAACGCGCAGATACGCGGTAACTTGATCCGTAACGGCATATAAAAAAACGGCGCTAACTGCCATGATCAGATTGCCGCACAGCATAAAAGGGCGGAATTTTCCAAAACGCCCTTTGGTTCGATCCAGTAAAAATCCGACCATAGGATCCGTCACAGCGTCAAATACATTCTGCGCCGTCAAAATTCCCGAAATCAATACGATGCTGAAGCCTGCAATGGAATTGGCATAATATGAAATATATCCCATCAGCGCAAGATAGATATTCGTCGCGGCATTATTCAGGGAAAAAAATCCGATCTGCCAATATTTTGCATTGTTATACTGTCCTTGTGCCCCCATAGACGCCACCTGTCTTTCGTAACGATCCCTTTCCTCTGTCTTTCTTTCAATGCATTTTACCGTAAACTATTTTTCCAGGTACAGTCTTAGCGAATGCATCGTTTCTCTTGCCTGATCATACCCTTCTTCGTAAAGGCTCCCCAGCTTTTTCGGAGACGCTTCGATACGTCCTACGCCAAGGCAGTCCTCTGGGGCGATTACAAACACTCTGCCCTCCCGCTCCGCCTGATACAATTCTTTCATACATCGGTTATACGAATCCGCCCGGTTCTTTAAGCTTTTTACCAGCCTGGGAAACCGGCGGTACAGCCTGGCCGCCGCCCCGACAGATTTCTCTGTCTTTTTCACATAACCTCTGGGACGCGTTAAAATAACGATGACTTTATCACATCCCTTCTCAAATGCCCGTTGGTAAGGAACGGAATCCGCCACGCCGCCGTCCAGATAATAATTCCTGCCTACCAATACCGGCTGAAACAAAACCGGAAGCGCGCAGCTCGCCACGATAACGCCAAACTCTTTGTCATCTCTGGGAACCGCAAGATATTCCGCCTGCCCCGTCCGGATATTGGTGACGACCGCCTCCACTTCTCCCGGATACGCCGCAAATGCCTCATAATCAAACGGAAGCAGCGTATTCGGCACTTCCCCGAATACAAACGGAATGTTATAAAAAGACTTCATCTTACGGTCAAATAAATATTTCAGTCCCATATACCGTTTATCGGGCAGATACTGCTCAATGATTTTTCTGTTTCTTCCTTTCTGCCCCGCAAGATAAGAAACACCGAATGCAATCCCGGCAGATACTCCCACAAAATAATCCGGCAGCAGATTTTCTTCCAAAAAACAATCCGTCACACCGCAGGAAAAGGCGGTTCTGCTTGCGCCGCCTTCCATCACAATTCCAAGCTTCATTCTATCACTCCATTTCCAAAGAAAGTTCTTCCGCCTTTTGGCTGACTGCCAGCGCCTGATTCATCAGGCCGTCAAATAACCGCACATTTTTCAGAAGCATCTCCCGCTCTCCTTCCAACTGCTTTGCCAAAACCTGCGCCTCGGTTTCATTCTCAGCCAAACTGCCGGACACCGTTTTGCATGTTTCTGCCAGGCGGTCTGCAAATGTTCGGCTCTCTTCCGCCAGTTTACGCATTTCCTCAGCTACAACGGAGAACTTTTCTCCCGCTTCTTCTCTTGCCGCTTCGATGCTGGCATTTAACGCTAAAAGATCCGCCGACCCCGCCAAATCCACACTCCATTCGGAAAACTCAAAAAGCGCCGCCGTAAGAGAAACCGCTTTCTTTGCCTGCTGTTCGATCTTTTCTGACGGCGTTTGCCCATTGCCGCCGGCTTCCTGCAGCCGGCACATGGCGGTTTGGACAGACCCGATCTCTTCTTTCAGTTTTTCCGCCTGTTCTTTTACAGTCAGAATGTCAGTATACACTGCATCCAGTTTCTTTCGCAGCGCCGCCGTTTCTTTTTCTGCAGTTTGGAGCGCATCGTTTTCTGCCTGAAATGCAGGCTCTTTTTCATCTGCGTTCTTTTCTTTCTCCTCCGGCTCTTCTTTCCTGCTGCTAAACCAGCTGTCTATCTTTGACGAAATCCGCCCGGTTTCTTTTGAAACGGAATCCATCTCTTTTGCAAGTAACTCCTGCGATTCTTTTAATGTCTGCATGGAACGCTCCAGGTCTTTGGACGTCTGGCGGCAGATTTTTGTTACCAGACGGATACCGATCCATACCGCTGCAAAACCGATTACGGCAGCTGCACCGACACCTGCGCCTCCTGCCAGAAATTCCACAAGAATACCTCCTTTTCTATATGACTGAACACGAAATCATTTCCTGTCCCACTCCTCCTGAATCGCGGCCAGGATCAGTTTGACGCCCTCTACGGCGACTACCCTTGCCAGATCCCCTTCGTTTAATGTTTCATCCGGATTCTGCATGCGCGCCGTCCACTCCTGTCCGTTTAACAGCGCGGCTCCCGTTCCTCCGATATTATCCACCCGCTCTGTAATCTTCACGGTCTTATCCACTGCATCCTCATAATTTGTGCGGATTTTATGCGGATCGAAATATTTTACCGCAACCGGCCTGGTAAAAAACAAAAGCGCCATGGATACCAGAAAAAACACAACCATCTGCCCCAAAATCCCGACGCCGCACAGGCTGACGAGCAGCGCCGCCAATGCTCCCGCCGCAAACCAGATCGTTGCCAGCCCGACAGTGACCGCTTCAATCACCAAAAATAAAATGATAAGTCCCAGCCAAAACCATACCAGCATATGACCACCCCTCTTTTTGCATCTTCCTGCATTTATATTAACAGCTTTCGGGGGACAATTCAACTTTTTCCGGAAGCTGCGCCAGTATAATCGACAGAAACATCACGACACAGCCTGCCATTTCACGCCCTGACAATACCTGGCCCAGCACTGCCCAGCCGGCAACGGCGGAAATCACCGATTCCAGACTCATAATCAACGATGCAACAACCGGATTCATCCCTTTCTGCCCGACAATCTGAAGCGTATACGCCACGCCGGAAGAGAGGACTCCGACGTAAAGCAGCGGTCCCGCCGCACGAAAAACGGCAGCTGCCGAAGGATGCTCCAAAAACAGCATAACGAAAAACGAAAGAATCCCGCAGACGAAAAACTGAATACAGGATAATTTTACTCCGTCCGCCCTCTGTGTAAAATGGTCGATCACCATAATATGAACGGAAAAAGCACATGCGCTCAGCAATAATAATATGTCCCCAAATTCCAATTTCAAACTTCCGGTTTTCATACACAGCAGATATAATCCGACCACCGCCAGTATCACGGCGGCGCACAGTTTTTTGCCCGGCTTTTTCCCCAGAAAGATACCGATGATCGGCACGATCACAATATAAAGCGCCGTTAAAAATCCCGATTTCCCTACGCTTGTATAGAGCATGGCAACCTGCTGCAGGTTTGCCGCCGTAAAAATAACCACGCCGCAGGCGATACCGCCTTTCAGCAGTTCTTTTTTATCTTCCTCTTTTCTGTTTCCCGTCTGCTTCCACTTCCCAAGCAGCCAGATACACGGAACCAAAAATGCGCTTCCGATCAGAGAACGCAGCGTGCTGAACGTAAACGGCTCAATATAATCCATCCCTACGCTCTGCGCCACGAATGCCGTCCCCCATATAAAAGCCGCCACAAATAATAACAGCGAATTACGGACCTTTAACTGATTCATTTCTTATTCTCCTCATTTTTCTTATGGTCTATCTTCCGAAACCGGTTGAAGTCTTCTGCAATCTCCCGAAAACACCAAAGGATTCCGTCAAACGCCCCCGCTTTGTAAAAATAGATGAAAAGCATCCCGATCGGAATGGCGATCACCATGCCCAGCACACCCGAAAACTGATATCCGATATACATAAAAAACAGTGTGGCAAACGGATGCATGCCAACGGACGCCCCGATCAGTTTTGGCTGGATCAACTGATGCACCAGCAGAGACACGACATATAATACCAGCATTCCGACCGCCTGCATATAATTTCCGGAAAAAAACTTTACAATTGCCCACGGCGTAAGCACCGTCCCCGTACCAAATACCGGAAGCATATCTAAGAACGCAATCCCAAAACCGATCAGCCATGCATAATTCACACGCAAAAGCATCAGTCCGGCGGTAACGACCACATAAATCACTCCCATAATTTTTAACTGCGCCTGAAAATATCCTCCGACCGCCTTTAAAATCTGTCCGTACATCTGCATCGTTGTCTTCTGAAACGAATTCGGAAGACGACTGTTTAACATTTCTGCCAGACGGTCTCTGTCCGCAATAAAAAAATACGTCGCCAACAGCCCCATGATACCGCTGACTAACATATTCGGAAGATTTTTTGCAATGCCTCCAAGCGCCGAAACCGTGATGGAATCTTCCCCTACCACCATGCCACTGAGCATATTTGTTACCGCAGATTCCAGTTCCGTTACGTTAAACTCATTGAAAAACGGAACTTTGCGTATCATAGCTTCCAAACTTTCAATCGCCGCTATAATTTCCGTCTCGGCATTGGCAGACATCGTAGGCAGGTAATCCATAAATCCCCTTACGCCGACGGCTAATCCCGCAAGGATCCCGTAACAGAGCAAAAGGACCGCCGAAATGACAAAAACAATAATCAGCACGGTCCCGTATTTTCGTTTGATCCTGATCTTTTTTTCCAAAAAACGAACCAGCGGGTTTGCGATCAATGACAGAATAAATCCCACGACAAACGGCATAAAAAATACTGCGATTCTGGGCAGGATAACGATCACGATCCATAAAACCACAAGCGCCCACGCCAGATTACAGAAGATTTTCAAATATTTTGTTGACTGTTTCATCCGCTGCTCTCTTCCTTTCATTTTTATGATTTCCGTGTAGTTTCTCATACAAAAGGGAACTAAAAACGATATGCTCCGGGCATATCCGCAATTGATCTGTAAATGATATTTTATCCCTGTCGTTTCACTCTGTCAATTCTTAGAAATTTATTTTAGCGGAAATTTAAAAGGAACTGTCGCTTTAACGATTGAATAATCGTGAAGCGGCAGCTTCCTTTTTGCCT
>OFFE01000343.1_pt1 | contig 40244 bp, 34 predicted proteins | sample 1521371 | NCBI WGS metagenome assembly OFFE01 (sample SAMEA3504131, study PRJEB24116) | mouse gut metagenome | biome: mouse gut; feature: mouse-associated habitat; material: faeces | place: Denmark | collected 2011 | reverse complement strand
ATGGAAAAAGAGTAAGATTTGCCTGTCAAGAATGGCACACCTGAGCCGCCACCCGGACCAGCAGCTCCGCAGCGCCCACCCGGTAGCCGCAGTCGCTGTATACCGCTTCCCCGCTGTCACAGACCACCGCCAGGGGCGGGCTGTCCGGGTCCCGGCCCAGGTGCCGGGCCACCGCCTCCAGATCATAGGCCCAGTCGTCCAGCAGCACCTGTACCCCCGGGAGACACGCCAGCGCTCGGGCCAACGTGGGCTGGCGCAGGCTCTCCCGGCCCCGCAAAAGGAACAGAACGCGCAGCGGCAGCGCCTCCAGAGACTGCCTCTGCTCCGTCAGCTCATTGAGAATGTGCTCTGTGGGTTCTCCGCCTTCCTCCAGCCAGAGGGCGAGAAGTGGACGGCCATCTCCCTCCCACCGGAATATGTCGGGAACCCGCCGGCCCTCCAGGTCCACGGCGGAAAGCGGCGGAAGCGTCTGCCGGCTCAGCATGTCGTCCAAGGAGCAGGGCCGGGGACACAGCCGGATGCTCCGCTCCTCTCCCCCGCGCAGCGTCAGCTCCAGCCGGGAGGCCAGCTGGTCTCCGCCGGGCAGGCGGGAAGCGGCCGTCAGCCGGTACCGCCCGGCGGGAAGGACCAATGCGGCAATGTTTTCCCCGGACAGCTCCAGCAGCCGCCATCCATCCCCTTCCCAGCGGGAGAGAGTCCAGTTCTGGCGGTACAACGGCTCGCCCTCTCCGGCCCAGATCAGACGGAGAAGACCCGTCCGCTCCGGACAGAGGGGGCGGAACCCGCCGTCCTCCCAGATCTCCGGCGCACCGTCCATAGGCCGCAGGCGGGCGGGAATACCCAGGGTCCGCAGCGCGGCAGCGAACAGCACCCGCCTGCTTTTTTCGTCACAGCGTCCTGCCGCCAGAGCCGCCTCCGGCGTCCAATACAGGCCGCTGTACAAGTTCTCCCGGACGTCCTCCAGAGTTCCCTCCAAACGATTCCACAGTGCCTCGGGGCTTCCTGTCCAGTCTGCCAGCCAGCCGGACAGGGATTGCCGCCAAGGCGTGAGCTTTTCCAGAGCGACCCGGGGGCAGGCGGTGTACTGCCAGTAGACATCCTCCGGGACGCCGGGGCGGCAGATGGGCGAAGTGATCCTCCAGGGTTTCCCTTGCTGTATCCCGGAGGTCCTTGTCTGTCAGAGTGCGGACCAGCCGCTCCCGGCTGGGGGCGTCCGGCCCGTTCAGGAAGGCGCAGATCTCTTCACTGTTGCCCCGGGCCCTCCGGAGGAGATCCCCGGTCCCCGGGAATCCGTCCAGGCGCTTCTGCCGCAGCAGGTTTCCCCGCCGCAGCGTCTCCGCCCGCTCCCGCTTCAGCTCATCGCTCAGAATCGCCGGCGGGAGACGGCCGTCCGCCGGAGCGGAGAAGTCAAAATTCTGCCATGGAGTATCCGCTTCCTCCGGCGGAGCGAGATGGAGAACGATTCCATCCTCCCCGCACTCCCCCCCGGCGGAGAGACTGCCCAGGGAGGCAAAGACATGCAGGCTGCCGCAGCCCAGCTCCGCCCGGGCTGTGCCCTGGGCATCCGCTGTCAGGACGGCAATGGTGTGAAAAGACGCCTCATTGAGGACTTGTAGATAAAATTTTGCCCCGGCGGCGGGCTGCCCGCCGGCCAGAGCCCGGAACGTGCAGGGACGGGTTTTTGCGTAACGGGCGGTCTGGCTGAACCAGCTTACGGCTCCTTCCCGGCCCAGAGGATGGCCGTGAAGAGGAGAGGCCCCTTCCCCAAAAATCCGGCTGTGCACCAGCATGGCCCGGGAAGCGGCGGTGATAAACCAGCCCCTGTCCAGCACCGGTTCAGGCTCGCAGGCCCCAAGAAACCGCCACGTGTCTCCGCACAGCGCCTCCACCCAAGCGTGGTTGTCATCACAGTGGGACCAGCGGGGGGCGTAGACCTGCCGGGCGGGAATGCCCACGCTGCGCAGGGCGGAGACCAGAAACGCCGATTCCTCCCCGCACCGCCCGCTGCCGCAGCGGAAGACGGTGAGAGGCGAGGCAGTACGCTCATCCTGAGCCTGATAGGAGGCGTGCTCATGGCACCAGCGGTTGACTTCCAGCACCCGCGCTTCCGCCGAGGGGAGATCCCTGACCCGAGGCCAGAGAGCGTCGTGGAAGATGGCCCGGTGAAAGGACAGGTCCTCGTCGTTCACCCGGGGAAACAGGACATAGTGTGCAAAAATTTCCCAGTCCAGCGCCCCGCACCACGCCGCCTTTTCCCGCAGAGCCAGGGCATGACCGGCAAATTGCAGAAACAGCTCTGGAGGATAACAGTCCAGGTCGCTCTCCGGCAGATGATCCCGCAGGAAGGCCATCGCCCGATGCTCGTCGGGAGTCAGATTTGCCAGCATTTGCTCCCATTTCATCCGAAAATTTTGTGTCAGCATACTGTTCATTGCCTCCCTCACCTCCATGGCTCCAGGCTGCCCGGTTCCAGCCGCACTTCCAGTACGGTATCCGCCGGGTCCGGCAGCATCGGGTCTGGACCAAGATCCGCGAAAACGGTGTCCGGATAGTCGCTGTGGACCCAGCTGGAAGACAGGCGGACCTCGCTGCCGTCCGCCAGACGGCGAATGGAGCGGATCTGCTCCCGCCGCAGCCCGAACAGGGGCAAAGGACCTATGGTGTTTTCAAAGAGATGGAAATACAGGATATCCCCCTTCCGGGTGATCCTGCCGTATTCCGGCTTCTCCAGTCCGGCGGGGCCGCAGTCGTAGACGCTTTCTCCGTTGCGGTCCATCCACCGGCCGATTTCCTCCAGCGTCCGCAGGGACTCCTCCGGAAACCGCCCCTGGGCATCGGGACCCACGTTGAGCAGCAGGTTGCCTCCCTTGCTGACGCATTCCGCCAGCTTTTTGATGAGCATGGAGGAGGGCTTGAAGAAATGATCCCCGGCGTGATAGCCCCAGCTGTTGTTCATGGTCACGCAGCTCTCCCAGATCAGGGGCCGGCCTTCGGCATCCCGCAGTCCCTCCGGCGGGATGATCTGCTCCGGGCTGACGAAGTCCCCGTGGAAGGGCGCAGGGCGGCAGGCAGCCAGAGAGCCGAAGCCCTCGCCGCTGACCTCCAGGCGGTTATCGACCACGACCTCCGGCTGAAGCGAGCGGACCATCTCCATCAGCGCAGTCCCGCGCCACGCCTCGCCACGCAGCTCGCCATAGGAAAAGTCAAACCACAGGACGTCCAGCTTGCCGTAGTTGGTGCAGAGCTCCCGGACCTGGGCATGGAGGTAATCCAGGTAGCGGCCGAAGTTCCGTCCCTCGTTGCCGCAGGCGGGGTTGTCCCGCATGGGATGGTTGGCGTCGCCGTAGTGGGGGAAGTCCGGGTGGCGCCAGTCGATAAGGGAGAAGTACAGCCCCACCTTCAGGCCGAACTCCCGGGCCGTGTCCACATATTCCCGGACGAAGTCCCTCCCGGCCGGGGTGTTGGTGGATTTGAAATCCGTATAGGCGCTGTCAAACAGGCAGAATCCATCGTGATGCTTGGCTGTGAGCACCACATAGCGCATCCCCGCCGCTTTGGCGGCCGCCATCCACCGGCGCATGTCGCAATGCCTGGGATTGAATTCCTCCTTGTAGAGGTCGTAGGCCTCGTTGGGAATGCGCTCCACACTTCTCACCCACTCGCCTCTGGCCGGGATGGCGTACAGCCCCCAATGGATGAACATCCCGAACCGGGCCTGGGTATACCAGGCCATCCGGCGCTGGTAATCCTCCCGGGAAAATTGATAGGACATGGTTTGCCTCCTCTGTCTTGATGGAAGACATTATACCGGCAGTTCCCGCCCCTGGCAAGCCCTCCTTGACAGCTTCCGTCAAAAATATTATAATCGGCGGAGGAGATCAAATCTACAGAACAGGTGGTATGTCATTTTATGAGCCGTGTTTTATTGGAAGTCTGCTGCGGCAGCGCGGACGATGTGATTCAGGCCCACAAGGCCGGAGCGGACCGGGTGGAGCTCAACAGCGATCTGTTTCATGGCGGCCTGACCCCGACTCTGGGGGAACTGGTGGTGGCCAAGCGGGAAACAGGGATGAAAATCATGACCATGGTCCGGCCCCGAGAGGGCGGCTTCTGCTATACCGAAGCGGAGTTTGCCACGGCGGTGGAGGACGCGAAGCTGCTGCTGTCCCACGGGGCGGACGGATTGGTTTTCGGCTTTTTGCATCAGAACGGAACGCTGGACCGGGAGCGCACCCGGGTACTGGCGGAACTGGCCCGGGAAGCGGGAAAAGAGGCGGTGTTCCACCGGGCGATTGACGTGGTCCCCGACTGGCGGGAGACGCTGGACGTACTGGCAGAGCTGGGCGTGACCAGAGTCCTTACCAGCGGGCAGGAACCGGACGTGTCCCTGGGCACCGCCACAGTACGGGAGATGATCGAATACGCGGCGGGCCGCATTCAGATTCTTCCCGGCGCCGGCATCACCGCCCGGAATATGGACCGGATCATTGCCGAGACCGGATGCAGCCAGATCCATCTGGCTGCCCATAAGCAGCTGAGCGACACCTCCGTCAGCAACAACCGGTCCATCTATTACGGCGGCTGCCTGTATCCGCCGGAGGACCGGTTCAGCGTGATCGACAGCGACTACATCGGTGGAATGGTGGAAAGACTGCCGGATACTTTTTCTTGAGATGTACGATGGAAAGGGTGTTTTCACCAGACCATTACATTGACTGGCAGCTCATTTGCGGCGAATGGCACAGGCTGGAGGGACAGTGACCGGCCAGCAGGGGAACCGAAGCGGGAGCGTCTGGGGATGACCCGGGCGCTCTGTTCTCTTTGTCGGCCCTCTGCGAAGAGCGCACTTACTCATCGCCGCTGGCTGGTGGTGGGATGGCCTGCGGCCATCGTGCGCCCTCTGGGGGGACGGGGCCGGGACGGCTCCGCCATCAGCTTCCCCCTGCTGGTATATACAGTTGAATATTGCCTGCATCAGTGCTATACTCTGATCGTCTCAGCTCGACAGATAGAGAATCTGCCGATACAATGAGCGGCAATTCATGCGAAAACCGTTCATTCGCAAAAACGTATTTGGGAGGTGTTTCTATGAAAAGAATATTGCTGGCACTGCTGTTAATCGCTTTTCTGCTGTCTGGTTGTGGCGCGAAGGATAACCATTCTTCCCTGCCCACCGGAACAAATCAACCAAGCGGAAATGCGTCAAATTCGCTGCAGACGGAGGGACCAAATCAAGCGGAGGAGCAGGAGCAGACGGCGAAACCGGACCAGCCAGAACAACCGGAGGAGCCAAAGCAGGCGGAGAAAGCAGATGTCTCCGGTATATATACTGATAAACAAGGTACACCTAATGTCTATAACGATCTGACACTTACTCTGCAGGCGGATGGAACCTACGCGGCGGAAATCGGCATTTACCGCATCGCTGGATTGAAGGGTACAGCAGCCTGGGATGGAGACGTTCTCCGCTTTATCAGCGAGGACCCCCATGTGCTGGCAGACATCTCCATTGATGACGGCAAGGCGGAAGTGGCCATTATCGCAGGAGCTGCTGGAATTTTGACCGGCGATGTCTATTCTTTCCCTGACGGCGCGCCGGACGAATCGGAGGAGGGATATGCCGCATTCCAGCCGAGCCTTTCCGATGAAATCGCCGTGGAGATTTCCTATACCGAGGAACAGGAGAAGGTGGTGGAGAAGAAGAAGCAGGAAGCTGACACGCAACCGGAGATGAATGAAACCGCTAAAGAAATGTATCAGCTGTGGGACGATACCCTCAACGCTGTGTGGAAACTGCTGGAAGCGAACCTGAGCGAATCGGACATGGAGGTTTTGCGGAAAGAGGAAAACGAGTGGATTGTGTCCAAGGAAGCGGAAGTGCAGGCAGCCGGGCAAGAGAATGAGGGCGGAAGCCTGCAGCCGCTATTGGAAGCAGCAACAGCGGCAGAATTAACAAAAGCAAGGGTGTATGAGCTGGCAAAGTACGCAGAGGGGAAGTGAGCAGCACATGGCGGAGTGTCAGAAACAGGAAATCAGTTAGAAGGATTCCGGTTTATCGGGGGGGGAGGGGGATTTCGCCTTTTGATGAAATCCCCTTTGACGCGTTCTCGGGACCGCCGCGGTTCCAAGCTTTCCGCACAGCGGTGCTGCCGCGCGGTTCGCCGGGGAGGAGCAGAAAAAGAAACAAAGCGGACGGCTCACACACGGGCCGTCCGCCTTGTCTTATCCCTTTTTTGCGGAAACCAGCAGCATCATGGGCCGGCGCAGCTCATCCCGCATTCCGGGAAGCGCCAGCATGTCCTCCGGCGGCTGGGGTTCCACCACCCGTTGAAGGTCAAACCCGTTTTGCAGCAGGGTATCCAGATAGGTGGTCAGCGTGCGGTGATACTTGGTGACATGCTCTCCCAGGAAGAGGGCGTCCCGCGTTCCCTCCAGATAGTAATTGTCCACCGGGAAGTGGAGAATTTCCCCATTCGCGCCGTAGTACCAATCCTGGCTGCCATAAGCGGTGAACACCGGGTGCTCCACGGAGAAGACCAACACGCCCGAGGGGCTCAGCCAGCCGGAAATGCGCTCCGCCAGCAGGCCGAAATCCCGCACATAGTGGAAAGCCAGAGAGCTGAGCACAACGTCAAAGGATTCTGCCGGAAACTCCAGTTCCTCCATGGCAGCCCGGCGGTACTCCACGGCAGGACCGCTGTTCCGGCGTTCTGCCTGCTCCAGCATTTTTTCGGAGAGGTCCGTTCCCACCACCAGGGAAGCCCCGTGGTCCGAGGCGTATTTACAGTGCCACCCGTAGCCGCATCCCAGATCCAGAACCCGGCGGCCGGAAAAGTCCGGCAGAAGCTTTTGCAGCTCCGGCCACTCGCCCGCCCCGGCCAATCCCTCCTGGGAGCGGTGCATCTCGCCGTATTTACGGAAAAAGACTTCGTCGTCGTACTTGTTTTCTTTCATGTCATGGTTCTCCTCTCCGCCGCCGGGAAAGCGCGCGGCGCTCCGCTTACTGCGGCGCGGTCTGCCCCAGCTCCGGCATCTTGTCCTCCCACCTTCTGCGGAAGGCGGCGCGGTCGGATTTATAGAGCTTCTCCAGTTCGTCGTCATATCCCAGCACCACGCCGGGGAGGGAGGTCTGTATGGCTGAGAGCAGGGACTGAACCTGCTGCTCCTTCATGCCCAGTGTATAGGTTTTGCCGTCCATCGTGCGCAGTATGGCGGAATAGGTCTTCCCGGTGGGGATGCCGTTGGTACGGTGCTGGGTGGTGCTCTGGTATGCCCAGGCCAGATCCCAGGGGCGCAGCAGAACGCTCTCCGCGCCATTCTGGAAGAACACATAGTTCCGGTCCATTTTCACGCCGCTGACCTCCTGGGCGCTGTCATAGAACCGCTCGGCCTTCTCCGCCTCCATTTCCAGAGGACCGGATTCCTCCAGCTTGGAGCGGACCTGCTTCTGGAAGCCGCCGCAGAAGGCCTTGATTATGGGCACGATTCCCAGCCCCAGAAGAAGGAACGCAGCCGCCAGGAAGGCGATGCTGCCCCAGATGGGGAGGTTGTTGATGTAATCCACCTCCAGGTAGTAGGGCAGGAGAAGCTCCGCCCACTCCTCGTCTCCCTCAGCGATCTCCATATAGTATCCCAGATCGTCCTCGTCCATGGCCCGGATGCGGCCCCGGACATGAAGAATGGGCACGTCCTCCTCGGAGGCGTCACCGTACATGTAATCCTCACAGATGGACATCATTTCTTCCGCCTCCTCCAGCCTGCCGGAGCGGACGTAGAGTCCCATGTAGTAAACATCGTCAAAATCTGTCAGATACTGCATAGCCGTCGTGCGGGGCTGCTGGCCGCTTTTATAGCGCTGAATTTCCAGATAGGGGGTATAAAGGAAATAAATATCGTCCTCCACAAAGGCTCCATCCATGGTTTCCGGCGTCAGCTCCGCCAGAGTTTTGGGTGAGAGCATGCCGGCCACGCCGTAGCATTTGGTAAAAAACAACAGCGCCGCCGCCAGGGCGACAAAAAGAATCAGACCGGGAATGGATTTTTTCACACTGGCCATTTTCAGCCGTTTCAGCCACTCCATAAATGTTTCCTCCTGAACACAAATATTTTTGTCTGCCGCCTTCAAATCATATCCTTTTTCAGCGGCGGTGTCAAGAGGTACGGCCCCGCGCTCGGAATGTTTCCGCCATTGAAAAGATAATCATTGACAGAACGCCGGAAAGCTCGTATGATCGTGGTGACAGCGGTCCCAACCAGGCGCCGGATGGGACCGGCAGCTTCTGAAGGGCGGATCATGCCGCCCAATCGCAAATCGGAGGAATATCTGAAATGAGCATCTTTTATAACCAGCAGCAGCGGGTTTTCCGGATGGATACCCCTGGCTCCACGTATTTGATCAGCATTGTGGACGAGGAAGGCTTCCTGTGCCACACCTACTATGGACGGCGGATTCCGGATGACAACATGCAGTATCTGCTGCGGATCAATCCAATAAGTATTCCCTTCCGGGACAGCGGTCATCAGACCAATCTTCTGGACGAACTGCCCGTGGAGTATCCCGGCCATGGGCTGGGAGATTTCCGGGAGAGCTGCCTGGCGGTGAGGACGGAGGAGGGCCGCCGGGCCTGCGGCCTGACCTACCTCTCTCACAAAATTTACGGCGGCAAACCTGCCCTGCCGGGACTGCCCGCTGCCTTTGGCGGAGAGGAGGACTGCACAACTCTGGAGCTCCGCTGTCAGGACCGGTTTCTGGGGATAGAGGTCTGCCTGCTTTACACCGCGTTTGAAAAGCTGGATGTGATCTGCCGCAGTGCGCGGATTGAGAATCACGGGGAAAAGTCCGTCACCCTCACCGCCGCCCTCTCCGCCTGCCTGGACATGGACAACCGGGACTTTGATCTCATTACTCTCCACGGCAGCTGGGCTTACGAGCGCATGGTGAACCGCCGCCCCGTCAGCTGGGGCAAACAGGGGGTCGCCTCTCTGCGGGGAATCTCCTCCCATCAGGAGCAGCCCTTCCTGGCTCTGGCGGAGCACACCGCAACTCAGGATCAGGGGCAGGTCTACGCCATGCATCTGGTTTATTCCGGCAATTTCCTGGCCCAGGTGGAGATGACCCAGCAGGAGCTGCTCCGGGCAGTCATCGGCATCCATCCCCAGGACTTTGGCTGGCGTCTGGACCCCGGGGAGAGCTTCCAGACCCCGGAAGCGGTGCTGGCCTACTCCCATACGGGATTGGACGGCATGACCCATGCGCTGCATGACCTGTACCGAAATCATCTGATCCGGAGTCCCTGGCGGGACAAACCCCGGCCGTCTCTGGTGAACAACTGGGAGGCCACCTATTTTGATTTCAATACGGAAAAGCTTCTGGACATCGCCCGCACCGCCGCCAAGGGCGGCATTGAGATGCTGGTGCTGGACGACGGCTGGTTCGGCTGCCGGGATACCGACGACAACAGCCTGGGAGACTGGTTCGTCAATGAGAAGAAGCTCCCCGGCGGACTGCCCTGTCTGGTGTCCGAGGTCAACAAGCTGGGCATGAAATTCGGACTGTGGGTGGAGCCGGAGATGGTGTCTCCGAATTCGGAGCTGTACCGGGCCCATCCAGACTATGCGCTCCAGATTCCCGGCCGCCCGCCCATGCTCTCCCGGACCCAGCTGGTGCTGGATTTCTCCCGGAAGGAGGTCCGGGACTGCGTCTATGACCAGCTCTACAAGGTCCTCTCCTCCGCGAACATCGAGTATGTAAAGTGGGACATGAACCGGGCATTGACGGATGTCTCCAGCTTCTGCCTGGAATCCGGCCGGCAGGGGGAGCTGCTCCACCGGTATGTACTGGGCGTGTACGACCTTCAGGAGCGGCTGACGCGGGATTTCCCCAACCTGCTGCTGGAAAACTGCGCCAGCGGCGGCGGACGGTTCGACCCGGGCATGCTGTACTACAGTCCCCAGATCTGGACCTCCGACAACACCGACGCCGTAGACCGCCTGCGGATTCAGGAGGGCACAGCGCTGCTCTATCCCCTCTCCACCATGGGAGCCCATGTGGCCGCCTGCCCCAGCCATACCAACGGGCGGAATACACCTTTTGAGACCAGAGGATTGGTTTCCCTGCCGGGATGCTTCGGCTACGAGCTGGATCTGACCCTGCTGACGGAGGAGGAGCTGGCCATGATTCCCGGACAGCTGGAAAACTACCGGAAGTACGGCCCCATATTCCACGGCGGCGACTACTACCGTCTGGCCTCCTACGGCGACAACCGGGAGTATGATGCGCTGATGGCCGTGAGCAAGGACAAGAAGACCGCCGTGATTGACTATGTTCATGTCATGAGCCGCCAGCAGCGGCGGGACGTGCTGCTGCCCCTGCGGGGCCTGGACGGGGAAAAGCGCTACCGCTCCAGCGAGACCGGCGAGGTCCGTTCCGGCGCGGGGTGGATGTACGGAGGCATGCTGCTGCCTAAGATGAAGGGCGACTTCTTAGGAAAACTGATCGTATTGGAGGCCGTATGAGAGAGTTTGACTATGCGCTGACCAAATCCCCGGAGTTCTTTCAGGACCGCCGGGAAGCGCCCCATTCCGACCATATATACGCTCTTCCGGACGGACCCGCCCGGTTCTCTCTCAACGGGGACTGGTTCTTTCACTACGCAGAAAACTACCAGGGAGCGGTCCCCGGCTTCTTCTCCCTGGAATCAGACTGCCGGGGCTGGGATACCATCCCTGTGCCCTCCCACATTCAGCTCCAGGGATACGGCCGTCCCCAATATGTGAATACCCAGTATCCCTGGGACGGCTGCGAGGATGTAAAGCCGGGAGAGGTACCCGAGAAATTCAACCCGGTGGGAAGCTATGTGAAGTACTTCACCTTGCCGGAGCGCTTCACGGGGATGCGGATTTTCATCTCCTTCCAGGGGGCGGAGAGCGGCCTTGCAGTATGGTGCAACGGGCATTACGCAGGCTATGGGGAGGACGGATTCACTCCCTCGGAGTTTGAGCTGACGGACTATCTGGTTCCCGGAGAAAACAAGCTGGCCGCCCAGGTGTTCCAGTACACCAACGCCAGTTGGATGGAGGATCAGGACTTTTTCCGCTTCTCCGGCATCTTCCGGGAGGTATACCTGTACGCCCTTCCGGCGGTGCATATCCGGGATATGAAGATTACCACGCCCCTCAGCGATGATTTCACCTCCGGCGAGGTCCGCGTTTTCATGGAGGCCATAGGCGAGGGCTATGCCGCGTGCAGTCTGTACGACGGAGAGCGGCAGATTGCAGGCGCTGAAGTCTCCCTCCCGGCAATGAAGGAGGCAGTTCTGCCGGTGGACTGCCCCAGGCTCTGGAGCGCGGAAAAGCCCAGCCTGTACGAACTGATGATTGAAGTGTTCGACCGGGACGGCATATTGACGGAGACAATACGGGAACCGGTGGGCCTGCGCCGGTTCGAGATCAAGGACGGCCTGATGCTGCTCAACGGCAGGCGCATCCTCTTCCGGGGGGTGAACCGCCACGAGTTCTCCTCCGCCCGGGGACGCTGTGTCACCGAGGAGGAAACCGAGCTGGATATTGTGACCATGAAGCGGAACAACATCAACGCCGTCCGCACCAGCCACTACCCCAACCAGAGCTTTTTCTACCGCCTGTGCGACAGGTACGGCATCTACGTCATTGACGAGATGAATCTGGAATCCCATGGCGCTTGGGAGATGGTCATGGCCGGCCGCCTGCCCCTGGCAGAACACATTCCCGGCAGCGCCCCCAAATGGCGGGAGGCGGTGCTCTCCCGGGCGGAAGCCATGCTCCGCCGGGACCGGAACCGGCCCAGTGTGCTCGTCTGGTCCTGCGGCAACGAGTCGTACAGCGGCGAAAATCTCCTGGCGGCATCCAACTATTTCCGGGAGATGGACAACCGGCCGGTTCACTATGAAAGCGTGGTCCACGATCCGGCTTTCGCCGGAACCAGCGATATTTTCAGCAACATGTACTGGTCCGCCGAAAGCATCCGGGCGGCTTTGGAGAAGGACTCTTCCCGGCCCGCCATCTCCTGCGAATACGGGCACGCCATGGGCAGCTCCTTTGGCGGACAGGATGTGTATATCCGGCTGGCGGACGAGGTTCCGGCCTATCAGGGGGGCTTTATCTGGGACTATATCGATCAGGCCATCACCTGGAAAGACCGGTACGGTCTGAAGTTCCAGGGGTACGGCGGCGACTTCGACGACCGGCCCCACGACGGGGACTTCAGCGGCAACGGCATTGTGGACAGCCTCCGCCGCTGTCCCACTCCCAAGATGCAGGAGGTCAAGTACCTCTATCAGAATTTGCAGATTCATATCGCAGAGGGCCGCGCGGAAATCGTCAACCGCAGTCTCTTCACCGGAAGCGGCGCTTTTGACTGCGTGGTCCGGCTGTACCGGGAGGGCGTACCACTGGAGGAGAAGCCCTTGGAGACCGCTGTGCCGCCGGGAGAAAGCCGGACCTACGCCCTGCCTCTGTGGCCGGAAAAGCTGGACACGGAGTACGCAGTCACCGTCTCCTTCCGGCTGAAGCGGGAGGAACCCTGGGCGGAAAAGGGCCACGAGGTCGCCTTCGGCCAGTGGCATGGCGGCATGGTTCCGAAGCCGGAGCATCCGGACCTGCCTCTGGAAATCATAGACGGGCATTGGAATCTGGGCGTCCGGGGAAAGAATTTCCACGTGCTGTTTTCCAAATCCGGCGGCGGTCTGGTCTCCTACCGCCAGGGCGGCCGGGAGCTGCTGAAAACCATGCCGCAGCCCAGCTTCTGGCGGGCCCCCACCGCCAATGACCGGGGCTGCAAGGCTCCGGCCCGGTACGCTCAGTGGAAGATTGCCAGTCTGTATCCCATTCAGCAGAATCCCGACGGCCTGAAGCCCGGAGAACAGGCCTGGGAGGTGAAGAAGGGAGAGAACTGGGTGGAGATGGCCTATACCTGTCATATGCCCACCACCCCCCGGAGTACCTGCGTCCTCGCCTACCGGGTGTTCCCCGACGGCGCGGTGGAGACCACCCTGTCCTCCGACGCGCCCAAAGTTCTGGGCCCCGCGCCGGAATTCGGCGTGACGCTGCAAATGGACGCGGATTTCCACCGCCTGCGCTGGTATGGCCCTGGACCGGAAGCCACCTACTGCGACCGGAAGCTGGGCGGAAAGCTGGGGATTTGGGAGTCCACCGCCGCAGACAGTCTGGCGCCCAATCTGACGCCTCAGGAGTGCGGCAGCCATACGGATGTCCGGTGGGCCGCCGTAACGGACGAGAATGGGCTGGGCCTGCTGTTTGAAGGGGACGGGATGGAGTTTTCCGCCTTGCCCTGGACGCCCCACGAGCTGGAGTGCGCCGCCCACCCCCACGAGCTCCCGGCCCTCCACCGCACCGTCGTTCGGGTCTCCGCCAGACAGATGGGCCTGGGCGGGGACAACAGCTGGGGGGCAAAGCCCCGTCCGGAATACCTGCTGCCGGCGGAGGCCATGACTTTCCGGTTTACCTTCCGGGGAACCGGCGGCTGAGGGTTTTGCAGGCCCGCCAACTAAATGAAAGGATGACCGAAACATGACAAACGCAGAACGCAGGGATTTGCAGCTGCCTTATATTTCCGATGCGGGAATTATGGAGGAGCAAAAACGGGCCAGAAGGCTGACCCAGGAGTTAAATACGGCAGATCGGGCCGATTTTGAAAAGCTGGCCAATATTGTAAAGAAATTGTTGGGAAAATCAGATGGAGCCTTTATCAATCCCCCGTTTTACTGCGATTATGGGACGCATATTGAGGTGGGCAAAAGCTTTTTTGCCAATTATAACTGTACAATTCTGGATGTGGCCAAAGTCATCATCGGTGATAACTGCCAGATGGCTCCTAATGTAGCAATCTATACGGCGGGGCACCCGGTGCATCCGGAAATCCGCAACACTGCTTATGAGTACGGTATTGAAGTTACAATTGGAGACAATGTATGGCTTGGGGGGAATACCGTCGTTTGTCCGGGCGTGCATATCGGCAGCAACACAGTGATAGGGTCCGGAAGTGTAGTAACAAAAGATATTCCCGACTGGGTAGTTGCCGCCGGAAATCCATGCCGCGTTCTTCGAAGGATTACCGAGGAAGACCGGAAATTCTATTTCCGGGACCGGCCCTTTGATAGTGAGGGATGGTCCGGCGTGCAGAGGATTCTGTCGGAAAAGCACTCCATTTGAGACGCATAAAAATTAGTCCGGCAGAAAGCGCCAGGAAGCCCGGAGGAACCACAGGTTCCTCCGGGCTTCCTGTCTGCTTGCAGCGTGATCCTTCCGCATTACGCAACCATCCCCGCCGGGAACAGCAAAACGGCGAAAATGCCGGCAAAGAGAATGGACAGGATCATCCGTTCCAGCCAGATCACACACAGGTGCCAGAATTTTATGGGAATGTCCGTAGCCATCAGGCAGGGGACAAAGCTGGCCAGAAAGATGATGGAGCTTACCGGCAGCACCGCCAGCATGAACCGCAGCCGCATGCTCCACTCTCCCACCGTCACCAACAGCGCCGGTACGGTGACTTCCACAAAGGAGATCATGGCCCCTGTGGAGGCTACTTCCAGCTCCGCGCCGGAAAAGCCGAAGATCATGAAAAAAGGACGGAACAGATAACCCAGCCACGTCACCACCGGCGTGAAGGTATACAGCACCACGCCGAAGGAGGCGAAAAAGGCGGTTCCCGAGGCCACCGTCCCCAGAACGCCAATGGTTTCCTTCATGATATAGCCGATCCGCCGGGGCAGGCTCTGCTGATTCTGGGCCTGATCCAGCGCTTCCATCAGGGCGGCCCGGAACAGCTGCCGCTTCACCGGCTGCTCCGGATTTGGCTCCACACCGGGGCAGAACGCATCTGGAATCCTGCTCAGCGGAAAAATCCGCACGCCTACCAATGTCACCAGCAGCGTCACCAGGAAGGCCAGCCAGAAATACTGGTTCCAGTAGCTCCGGCCCCACAACTCCTGGTTATTGAGCCCCGTATTGGTGGCCAGAGCCAGCAGAAAGCCCACCGACACCGTGGACAGGCTGGAGCCGATGACCACCGCCTCCCGCTCCGTCATGCGGCCGGTTTTATACTGGTCGTTGACGGCAATGTGTCCCACGGAGAAGTTGCCCAGAAAGGCGGACACGCTAATCACCGCCGACCGCCCAGGAAGCTTGAATACCGGCCGCATCACTGCCCGTACCAGTACGCCCACATACTCCACCAGACCGTAGTCCACCAGCAGCGGCAGAAACAGAGAGGCCGCCGGAATGCTGATGCAGATCGTCACCAGTATGTTGGACATGATGAATGTGGAAATGCTCTTTTCGCCCAGGGAGGACACCGGATCAAAGAACCAGGCCATGAAAGGGAAATGAACGGCAAAATAGATATCCACAATGGCGCATGTCAGCAGCAGAAAACCGACGATCTTGAACACGGCGAAGGCTGCCGCCACCTTTGTGGTTCCCCAGAACTTTTTGGGACGAAGGAAAAACAGATCCACAATGCTGTACACGCCAATGCCCCACACCACAAAGGGCATGGCCGGAAAATTCCCGGTATAAAGCGCGGCCTTCACCAGATTGGTCAGATGGGAGACAATTACGTTGGATTGAGCCGCTACCGCGCCCCAATGCCAGGAGCCAATGTTGATCTGGTAGGCCGGAAAGGGGATGTTCACGAAAAACACAACAATTCCAAGCGCGGAAAAAAACAGAAACCGGAACAGCGTGCGAGGCTTCAGATAATTTTCCAGGGAGCGCGTATCTTGTTCCATAGAAACCCTCCATTACACAAGTGAGCGTCAGGGACGCGGCCCTGGGCAACACACAATTTTTGCCGTCACGCCGTTTTTGTGGGAAACAGGTAACAGGCGGTATATGCCAGGGTGTTGCTGCCGTGGTAGTAGGGTACCCCGGCAGCCCCGCAGGCATCGTTGACCAGCAGTCCGTAGCCCTCCATGGACGGACAGGCCCGCTCCGGGAACCGGCAGGGCTCCGGATAGGCGCAGCCGGCGCACAGGCGGCATCCGCCGCTGCCCAGACACAGCACCCCCGGCTCCTTCTCCCTCAGCAGATCCGCCAGGGCGTGGAAATGGGCCAAATGCAGCTTCTCCGTTTCGGCCATGGCCTCGAAGTCAAAGGAGTCCTCCAGCTGCCCCACTGTCTGCACCAGCAGCCCCGCCTGCGTTCCGGCAATCCGCTTCCGGCACTCCTCCAGCGTTCCGCAGTGGGGCGGACAGGTCCAGTTACGGCCATAGATCCGGCACTTGTCCGCGGCGCACATGTCCCGGACCTCCTCCCGCACAGACAGTGCCGCCGGGTCCAAAGGCGCGGCGCAGGTGAATCCCAGCTGTAAGGCCAGCGCAACGAAATCCTCCACTACTCTTCCTCCTCTCCAAAGGTCAGGCAGTCCACATAGCAGTCCTGAAAGGCCGGCAGACTGGCCAACTCCAGAAATTCCGTTTCCTCCGCCAGGGTGATGCTCCGGCGGTAGCAGGCGTCCTGAAGAGCGCATTGCTTCGCCCCTTCGCCTGCGGCGTTGCCGGCGGCGCGGATTCGCTCCAGCAGCTCCGGCGGCAGCATTCCGATGCCGCAGGCGCTTTCCGGGGAGAGATAGCTGCCGAAAGCTCCCGCCAGCAGCACCTCCCGCACCTCCTGCCGCTTTCGCCCCATGGTATCCAGCAGCAGCTCGATTCCTGCCCGGATGGCGGCTTTGGCCAGCTGTACCTCCCGGATATCCTTTTGGGTCAGATAAACGCCGTCCCGCAGCAGAAAGGCCGGTTGATGATCCACCGTCAGCCAAGGGCCGGGCACCTCCGGACACATGCGCCCGCTTTCATCCAGAAAGCCGCCCTGAAGCAGCGCGTACACCGCGTCCAGCAGTCCGGAGCCACAGATTCCGAATGCCTCGCCGCCGCCGATAACATGGCAGGACAGTCCGCCCTCCGAAAGAGCGGCGTGATCGATGGCGCCGGGAGCACCCCGCATGCCAAACCGGATTCGCGCCCCCTCAAAAGCCGGGCCCGCCGCCGTGGAGCAGGCAATCCGGCGCATCCGGTTCCCCAGGACCATCTCGCCGTTGGTGCCGATGTCAATAAGCAGCGTCAGCTCCTCCCGCCGGTCAAAGGCGGCGGATACCATGCACCCCACCGTATCCGCGCCGACAAACCCCGCGATATTGGGAAGAACCCGGATCAGGGCATTGGGAGAGGCGGAAAGCCACTCCGCGCCGGAAAACTCCATGGCCTCCCGAACGGATGGCATATAGGGAGGCTTTACCAGCGGTGCGGTGTCCAGTCCCAGCAGCAGGTGGTGCATAGCGGTGTTTCCCACCAGCGTTACCTGCTCCACCTTCTCCGGACGGATGTCTGCCATCCGGGCTGCCTCCCGGGTCAGCTGGTCCAGGCAGGTGCGGATCGCCTCCCCTACCCGTCCGTCCCGGTGCTCCAGCTCGTATTGAATGCGGGCGATGACGTCCGCTCCATAGGCGCTCTGAGGATTGACCGCGCTGGCGCAGGAGAGCTGCCGTCCGGTTTGTCCGTCGGAAAGAAAGGCCGCCACCGTAGTGGTCCCTACATCAATGGCCAACACGTATTTGTGCCGCCCGTCGGCGGCGGCCGCCGCGTCTCCCGTCAGAATCTGCACCCGGGCCTGCTCCGGCAGCTCCACGGAAACGTCCTGCTGAAGAATGTGGCGGCAGGCCAGCTCCTCTCTGCCATCAATCCGTACCCGGCATTTCCCGCAGGTTCCCTTGCCTCCGCAGGGAGCGTCCAGCAGGACGCTATGCTGCCGCAGGGCATCCAGCAGGCTCCGCCCCTCCGGGGCGGCGAACCGCTCTCCGGAAGGGCGCAGAGTGACGATAACCTGTTTCATGTCAGATATCCAGCGCCGCGTGGTAAGCTTCGTAAACAGCCATGCAGATATTGGCCGGGCGCACGCAGTCACCGATGAGGCGCACAAAGGGCGCGGAGGCGCGCAGCGCGTCGGCAGCGTCCCGGTTGGCCCGCTGGCCTACGGCGCAGATCACGTTCCCGCCGGGAACCAGAACCTGCTCCCCGGCCTTGTTCTGGCAGAGGACGCCGTCGCTCCGGATTTCCAGTGCGCGGTGGCCTGTCAGGACCTCCACGTTCCGGTCCTTCAGCTCCTGACGCAGGATGGGCCGGTGACGGATGTTGGCGTCCCGGCATACGTCGTCCAGCATTTCTACCAGGCGGACCCGTTTGCCGTCCCGGGCCATGTGCACCGCGCACTCACAGCCTGCCAGACCGCCGCCCAGCACCACGATTTCCTCCGCCGTGACACGCTCCTTCTCCTTATAGTAGTTATTGACCACCACTGCCTGCTCAATGCCCGGCAGCTTGGGAACAATGGGGCTGGAGCCAACGGCCACAATCACTGCGTCAAATCCCTCCGCCAGCTCCGGCGTGACCTCGGTGTTCAGGCGGATCTCCACGCCTTCCCGCTCCGCCTGAAGGGCCAGAGTCTGACCGAGCTGGTACATTTCATACTTGAAGTCAATGGCTTGCTCGCAATTGAGAATGCCGCCCAGCTGCCCGCTCTTTTCGCACAGCAGCACCTTGTGTCCCCGCTGGGCGGCGGTGACAGCCGCTTGCAGTCCGCCTACGCCGCCGCCGGCCACCAGCACATTTTTTTTGACCCGGGCAGGCTGGACCTCCATACCCTCGTGCTCCCGGCCGATCCGGGGGTTGACGCTGCACCGCCGGGTGGAGGTGACGCCGCGCTCCGCCATACACACAAAGCACCGCAGGCACCGGACAATTTCCTCCGGACGGCCGCTCATCACCTTGTTGGGCAGCTCCGGATCTGCCAGCAGTGCCCGGCCCATGTATACCACGTCCACGTCGCCGTCGCCGATGAGCTTGTCCATCATCTCCGGGTCGTTGAGCCCGCCGATGGCGGCCACCGGGACGCTGACGTGCTTTTTGATCTCCCTGGCCAGGAACACATTGCACCCGTGGTCCCGGAACATGGAGGGGTGCGTGATGGAGAAGCCGTACTTGTAGGAGCCGGCGGATACATGGATCAGATCCACCAGATCCTCCAGCCCGTGGGCAATCCGGCAGCCCTCCTCCAGATCATAGCCTCCTTCAAAGAATTCCGATCCGCTCATCCGCAGCTCAATGGGGAATCCGGGTCCCACGCCTTCCCGCACCGCCTGAATGATCTCCCGGACGAACCGGAGCCGGTTTTCCAGACTGCCGCCGTACTCATCCTCCCGGTGATTGAAGTAGGGGGAGAGGAACTGGTTCAGAAGCCAGCCGTGACCGGCGTGCACCATAATCATCTTGAAGCCGCAGAGCTTGGCCAGCTTCGCAGTCTCCCGGTAGGTGTCCACCATCTCCGCCATCTGTTCTTTGGTCAGGGCCCGCACAGGGATGCCGTCGGGCCGGGTGCAGTCGCTGGGGCCGTACTGGACCATCTCCTGCTTGGCGTCCTTGTCCAGCAGATAGGTGCCCGCATACTGTCCGGCGTGGGAGAATTCCACGCTGGGAATCGCCCCGTGGCGGCTGATGGCGTCGGCGGTGTAGGTGAAGCTGGGAATGGAGCCGGGATTGGTGCGGGTGAGGTGATACATGAAGGAGGCGTCTGTTTTGGGGTCCACCACCAGCTCACTGACGGTCACAGCCGCCGCGCCGCCCTTGGCCCGCATCTCATAGAAGTAAGTGGAGCGCATGCCGATGTTGCAGTCCGGGGTGATGTCCGCACCGGACATGGGCGCGGAGAAAATGCGGTTGCGGAAGGTCACATTCCCGATGGTAATAGGCTTGCACAAGTTTGGATACATCTGCTTCATTGTCGTCAATCCCTCCTGTTGGCAGTACAGGGAAACCGGAACTCCGGTTTCCCTGTATCGCGCTGTTGTCAGCTTATCTTCAGATTAAAAGAATTTTTTGGAGCATTTGTCGATTTCCACATCCAATGCCTCGTAGACGCCGGGGAAGGTGCTCACAGGCAGACCCTGGGAGGCGTTGGGAATGAAGTACAGCTTGCCGCACTCCGCGCAGGCCCGCTCCACTTCCTTGGCGACCACATCCTGGGTCCAGCCGTCGAAGTCCACGCTGGCGCTGTCAATGCCGCCCATGAAAGAAATCTTGCCGCCGTACTGCTTGATGAGCTCGGGGATGTTGTTGGTGGTCATAACGCCCTGCCAGATGTCGATGCCCAGGTCGATCATGTCGGGCACCAGGGTAGCGGCAAAGGAATCGGAGTGGTGGATGATCAGCTCCACACCGTGGCTCTTGTAGTAGCCGTACACCTTCTCATAAGCGGGCTTGATGAACTCACGGAACATGTCGGGGGACATGAAGGTGGAGATCTGCGTGCCCCAGTCGTCATGATGGAACATGGCGTCGGGCTTGATGTACTTGCACAGCTCTCTGGCATAGTCCAGCTCAAACTCAGTGATGCAGTCGATGAGCTCGTGCATCTCGTCGGGATTCTCATAGAAGGCCATCAGACAGTTCTGGATCTCCATGAGATAATGGCACTGCTCAAAAATGCCGGGGGCGAAGAAGGGCGTGACAAACTGCTCCTTCCGGTCCACCTTCTCGGCCATCTCAATGAAGGGCTCCCACTCCTCGGCGTCATAGACCACCTGCGGCACCTTCACGTAGTCCCGCCAGTTCTCAATGTCCTTAATAACGATTTTGTCCGGCGTATGTACAGGGAAGGCGCCGGGGGTTCCCACAGGGTAGGACTTGGTCACGCCCCAGGCATTGACCACATTCAGCTCGCCGTACTTCGGGTTGGGGTTGCGCTTGCCGAAGGGAGAGCCGATGATCATGGCAAAGGCTTCATATTGCTTGACAAAGCGGTCGGGGTTTCCGCCCCGGATGGTCTCCAGAAGGTTTTGACGTTTGGTCAGCATATCGTTTTCCTCTCTCCTTTCCCTTATTCGGCCAGCTTCTTGGCGGCCTCGGCGGCAGAGGCCGCGTCAGCGGTGTAGCAGTCCGCGCCGATCTCGTCGCAGAACGCCTGGGTGATGGGGGCGCCGCCCACCATCACCTTCACCTTGCTGCGCCAGGGCGCTGCGTTGATCTTCGCCACGGCGGAACGCATGGCGGGCATGGTGGTGGTCAGCAGAGCGGACAGGCAGATGATCTTGGTATCAGGATTCTTGTCATAGGTCTCCAGGAACGTCTCGTCGGCCACATCCACGCCCAGGTCGATGACCTCAAATCCGGCGGACTCCAGCATCATGCCCACCAGGTTCTTGCCGATGTCGTGGAGGTCGCCCGCCACGGTGCCCAGAATGATCTTGCCCCGGCTGACGGCGCCGCCGGCGGCCAGAGCGGGCTTCAGGGTGGCCACGCCGGCCTGCATGGCCTTGGCGGCAATGAGCATCTCGGGAACGAAGATCTTGCCGTCGCGGAAGGCTTCGCCCACGCGGCTCATGGCGTCGATCATGCCCTCGTTGAGAATGACGTTGGGGTCAATGCCCTCGTCCAGAGCCTGCTGCACCAGACCGGGAATCACCTTTCTCTTGCCCTTCTCCACATTCAGGGACAGCTCTTGCAAAACAGACATTTGATTGTACCTCCTAATAAAATTTTTTCATACCGGCTGATTGGTTTTTTAGTTTTTTACGGGGCCGAACAGGCCCTCGCGGTAGGCGCTGATATACTCCATACAGTAGTCGTCCAGACCCAGCAGCGCCTCGGTAGCATAGATCAAGCCCATCAGATCCCGGTTGGTGGGGTCCAGGATCGCGCTGTCCAGACCGCTGTTCATGGCCAGGACGGTGAAGCCGAAGTTAATCATCTTCCGCACCGGCAGGTTAAAGGAAATGTTGCTGACGGCGGCGGTGATGTGGATGGAGGGGTACTGTTCCCGGACGGAGGAAATGACTTCGGTGTTGGTCTCAATACCGTTCTCCGAAGTGCACAGCATCTCCACCAGGGGGTCAATGTGAATGCGGTTGGGAGAAATGCCGTACTCCTTGGCCTTGGCCATAATCTTGTCAAAGACCTTCAGCCGGTCGGCAGCGCTCTTGGGAATGCCGGTATCGTCGCTCAGCAGGGCGATGACCTCCCAGCCGGGGTTGGCGGCCATGATGGGGAAAATCTTGTCGATCTTGTCCCCCTCGCCGGAGACAGAATTGAACAGGCCCGGTCTTTTGCAGAACTTGTAGGCCTCCACCAGCACATCGGCGCTGGGGCTGTCCACGCTGATGGGCAGGTCAGTGACGGACTGGATGCAGTCGATCATCCAGTGGAGGGTCTCCACCTCCTGATTCTCCGGAACGGAGGCGCAGCAGTCAATAAAGGTGGCGCCGGCGTCCGTCTGGAGCCTGGCCCGCTCCTTGATGAAATCGCTGTCCCTGCGGGCGATGGCGTCCGCTACGACCGGGATGGAGCCGTTGATCTTTTCGCCAATGATGATCATACTTTTCCTCCTATTTTATCCGGCGGCGGAGGGCAGCGCAAGACCAAAGCTGCTCTCCAGGACGGAGGCAAGCTCCGCCTCGCCGGAAATTTCGCGTTCTTCCACCGTCTCTCCCTGCCGGGTGAGGGTGAAGCGGTCCGCCACAAGGGAGGCCATGCCGTCCCGGGTGCAGCGGTAAGCAATCAGCTTCTGGGTGAAAATTGACTTGGGGTTCCAGCCGAAGTAGCCGTGGAGCACGTCGAAATCCACCTCCATGGCGGCCTCGTCCCGGAAGGCCATGAGCTTCTGCTCTCCGTCCGGGTCGTGGCGGTACACCACCGTCACGCCGTCTTCCTCCCGCACCTCGAAGGTCTCCCCCGCCACAGTCTGCTTCCCCGGAGCCATGCGCAGAGCGCCCTTGGGACCAGGGCCGCCGTAGCCCACGTCGCACAGCCAGGGACCGCCGTCCGCAGTACTGACCACAATAAGCCGGTGGGACAGCGGGCGGGGATCTGTACGCCGGTACAGAATCCGCGCGGCGGCGCAGCGGCATTCGTAGCCCAGCTCCCTGAGCAGCAGGTAAAACAGCTTGTTGAGCTCAAAGCAGTACCCGCCCCGGCGCTCCTCCACCACCTTCCGGTACAGCAGCTCCGGCTCCAGGGAGGGGCAGCGGCGCTCCCGGAAGATTTCCAGGTTTTCAAAGGGCACCTGTTCCAGGTGGGCCCGGGTCAGCGCCCGCAGCGCCTCCGCAGTGGGGGCGGAGGGCCGGGGGGCGCAGATCCGTTCCAAATACTTTTCCGTATTCAAGGTTTTCTTTTACGCTCTGGCGTCGATCTCACGCTGATACTGGGCCACCCGCTCACGGGTCAGGCGGTAGCCGAAGATCAGCAGCAGCGCACCGGCGGCGCAGAAAACGGCGGGAACCAGGGCGAAGGCCACGGTCATACCCTGACGGGCGGCGCCTTCCAGCGCCACGCCGGACTGCCAGCCCACCGCGCTCAGGCAGGCGGCCAGAATGACGCCCCGGAGGAACACGCCGATTTTCAGAGGCAGGTTCTGGAGGCCCATGATCCAGCCGGCGGCGTTCTTGCCGGTCTTCCAGGTGGCATAGACCACGGTGTCGGCATACAGAGCCGGAGAGGAGGCGAAGGCCACGCCGTAGAAGAACTGGGCCAGGGTCATCAGGGCGATGACCATCACAGCGTTGGAGTAGAAGATGTAAATGAGGAACAGGAAGACCGCCATACCGGCATAAGCGCCGATGGTGATGGTGCGGGCATCAAACTTCTTTACCAGAAAGCGGACCACATACGCGCCGATGATAGCGCCTACGGCGATGCTGAAGGCGTAGCCCTTCATATAGCCGGGGTTGCCCATGGCATCGCGGAAGTAGTAGATGGCAGAGGCGGCGGTGACAAACTTCACGCACCACTTGGCCAAATCCGCAATCATGAGGATGAGCAGCTGGGGATTCTGGAACAGGGACCGGAACATCTCGGGGATGCTGGTTTTGTTGGTCCGGGCAGCCTTGGCGTGGCTGGCGTCCTCGATTTCCTCGTAGCCGTCGGTCATCTTGAAGTGAGCAAAGTAGCCCAGAGCCATCAGAATGCCCAGGCAGAAGGCGGCGGCGGCGTACTGGTTCTTCTCGCCCACGAAGTTGGCCAGGAAAATGGCGAAGGGCAGACCCATATAGCTGAAGAGCAGTCCGCCGATGTTGTTCCAGGTGGCGCGGGAGGAGGACAGGGTGGCCTTGTCTTCCGGCGTCTTGCCCACCACGCTGACAAGGGTGGCGTTGGCCACGTAGCCGATATTCCACACCACGTGGGAGATGATGGCGGCGGCGATGATGACCACTGCGGAAAGCATCTCGTTCTCACTGATGCGGATGAACTGGAAAGCAAAGAGGAACGGCACGAGCCACGGCGTCAGGATCAGCCAGGACCGGTAGCGCCCCCAGCGCTTGGCCTTGGTTCCGTTGAGAATGCCGCCGTAGATCCAGGACAGGCAGGCATCCACCGTGGAGAACACGGAGTTGATCAGGCCGGCGATGACAGGCGTGAAGCCGCCCAGGCCTGTCAGGTAGTCCATAAAGTAGAAGGTTTCGATGTTGCTCATGAGGACGAATCCGGCGTCACCGACGCCGAACAGGTTCCGCAGAGCGGAAGACAGCCTCTTGGGCTCTTTCTTCGTTGTTTTCTCCATTGATTTCTCCCCCAATAAAAATTTTTAAATCACCGCACCGGAGCGCGGACGATTACAGTGACGCGGCCCTGCCGTCCGGTCAGGGTTCGCGGGGCGCTTTCATTGTTTTTGCCATAGTCCGGTGAAGTTGTCCATCCACCGGTTTTGCCGTCGTTTTTGGCTTTTTATCTAATTGTATAGTATTCTTTTTCGCCTTATTTGTCAATCAGCACAAAAGCACGCGATAAATTTTCCTCTAATTTGAAAGATTCCCTACTTCCTTTTCCGCAAAAATAAGGATATACTGTCTGTCAGAGCTCCAGGAGCCGTACTGTTCAAAGGAGGTCCCGCCAATATGCACAAAGTCCCCGCTGCCCCACGCCGTCAAATGGCGCTGTCTCTTCAGATGATTGCCGACGAGCTGGACGACCGGCTTTGGGATTTTACCCTGAAATCCCAGGATCAGGCCCGTTTTTACAGCTTCCGCGTTTTTACCCCCGGAGAGGCGCCGGAGGCCGGGGTACTCTATGTCCTGCCGGAGGACTGCGGCGCGTTTCCCGGGGAGAGCTATCCGTACATATCCGCCGGCAGCCGGCCGGGGGGCGGGGAGCATATCTGCGTCTATGGCCGGACGTTTCTGGAAACCATCAACGAGCTGGCGCGAATCTTCCAGCGCTTCCGGGATTTTGAGGCGGAGCTGAACTGGATACTGAACCACGGGGGAGATCTCAACGATCTGTGCGAGGCGGCGACTGCCTACCTGCAAAACCCGGTCTATATTCACGACAATGTTTTCGCCATTCTGGCCCTGCCCTGTCATGTGGAGGGAATGCTGGAGCTGGATTACAACCAGGATACCGGGAAATATTTCATTCCTCTGTGGCTGGTGGAGGACTTCAAGTTCAGCGAGGGATACCGGGACACCCTCCGGCAGAGAAAGGCCGCCATCTGGGATACCAACCACTACCCCTATCACATGCGCTCGCTGTACGTCAATATCCGGGACGCGGACTACTACCGGGCCAGACTGCTGGTCAACGAGCTCCACGTTCTCCTCCGGCCCGGGGATCATCTGCTGGTGGAATATCTGGCGGATTATGTGCTGATGATCCTCCGCCGGGACGATATGAGCGCCGGTCACAGCCACCGGGACCTGGTCAGTACGATGAAGGATCTGATTTCCACCGGCGAGGCAGACCGCCGGGATCTGCGGGTGCTCCTGACGGCTCTGGGGTGGCAGGAGAAGGAAAGGTTCCTGCTGGTCAAGCTCCAAAGTCAGAACGCGGAGAACGCCATCACCAGCAGCAACGTCTTGCGCAACAGCCTGTCGGCCGCCTTTGCAGGAACGTTCCTCTTTTTTCATGAAAGGCAGCTGTGCATGGTTGCGGACATGGACACCGCCTGTCTGGACCAGGCCGCTTTCCGCTCGAAGCTGGCGCCTTTTCTCCGGGACAGCCTGATGTACGCCGGCGTGTCCTTGCCGGTGGAGAGTATTTCGCACCTGAATACCGCCTATGTGCAGGCCAACTATGCCGTGAATCTCGCCTCCCGCCTGCGCAGCCATCAGTGGTACGTGGCCTTTGAGGACTGCGCTCTGGAATACTTGCTCTCCCATGTGGAGACGCCTACGGCTCTCTCCCAATATCTGTCCCCGGTACCGCAGTTTCTGAGACGGTATGATCAGGACCACGGCAGCCAGTACTGCGCCACCCTGAAAAGCTTCCTGCAAAATGAGCGCAGCATTCCCAAGACCGCCGCCGCCCTGATCGTTCATCGCACCACGCTTCTCTACCGGCTGGAGAAAATTGTTTCCCTGACCAAAATCGATTTGGACAACGAAGGCGTTCGGCTTTACCTTCTGCTGTCCTTCCGGCTGTCGGAGGAGCTATAGCGTTTCCGCCGGCAGAAACAGCCGGCTCATGTCCACGCCTTCAAGATTGAGCAGCCGCCGCTTTCTGGCAAGGCCCCCCGCATAACCGGTCAGACTGCCGTTGGAAGAGACCACCCGGTGGCAGGGAACAATGATGGAAATGCCGTTACGGCCAACCGCGCCGCCAACGGCCTGCGCGGATATCCGGTTCAGACCCCGTCCGGCGGCAAGGCGTTTTGCAATTTCTCCATAGGTAGTAACCTGCCCGTAAGGGATGGCACAAAGGATTTCCCATACGTCATTCTGAAAAGCGGTGCCTGTAAAATGCACCGGAACGGAAAAATCGGGCTCCTCTCCGGAGAAGTAAACATCCAGCCACCGTTTTGCGGTTTCAAATAGCGGGACTTCCTCTTCCACATGCTCCTTGTCCAGGCAGCGGGCAAAATATTTTTGCCCTTCAAACCACAGGCCGGTCAGACCGGCGCCGTCCGCCGCCAGAAGGACGCCGCCCAGAGGGGATGAATAATAGCTGATATACTGCATAATAGGATACCTCGTTGTCGAAATCGTGGAGGCCGCCTGCCGGAGCCGGTCTTCTCCCCTGCGGCGCGCCGGTATGGCAGATTTGCCGGATGGGACGTTTTGCAGGCAAGGCTTAAAAGAACCTGTAATTTTCCAGCGGCAGGCCGCTGTCCTGGAAAATACTTTTGACAGGGAACATGTAGTGATCGTATACCGTCCGGCAGATTACCGGCAGATCCCCGCTCCGGAGGGAATCCACCAGGGTGCGGTGAATTCTGTGCTGCCTTTCGGCCAGACCGGCCTGGTAAGCGTCGCTGCTGATGCTGGCCACAATGCTGCCGAAATTCAGTTCCTCCCACGCCTTCATCAGGCGGGGCAGCCGGGCCTTTTCCATGATGATTTTGTGCAGCGCATAGTCGCAGGAAACGACGCGGCCGACGTCTCCCTCCCGAATGGTCTGCATATCCGCCAGAACGCTCTCCATCTCCCCAAGCTCCTCCGGGGAAAAGGCGCCGCCGCACAGTCTGACGGCGAGAATTTCATAGTCAGCGCGCATGAGATACAGCTCATACAGATCCTCCGCCGTAATTTTCTTGACGGAGCATCCGGCGTTTCGCACGTACTCCACAAGTCCCTCGTGCTCCAGCTGGCGCAGGGCTTCCCGAATGGGCCCCCGGCTGATCCCGAACTCTCTGGACAGATTCTGCTCGACAATGCGCGTCCCGGGCGCCAGCTCCCGGTTCAGAATCTTCATGCGAAGCGCCGACGCCACATCCTCGCGCAGGGTTCTGTAAGACAATTCGCTCATAAAGCGGCCCCCTTTTCCGGTATGAATCTGATTATATCGAGTCCGCACTCAAAAGTAAATGCGTATTCTCCGCAAAATTCATTTTTGAAAGAAATTTTGCCTGTATTTGTACATAACCGCCAATTTTAACAAAAACTTTTTGGTGCAGAACAGGATTGTCAACAATCGACAACCATGGTATAATAGGCCCCGGTCCGGCCGCGCCCCCAGGAACGGACAGACCAGGCAGGCTGCGCTGCATACTTTAATTTTAGGAGGGTCATCCTTATGGAAGACAACAAGAGAATCAAATGGTACGCCCTGGCGACCATGGGTTTCTCCACCGTCTGGGGATTTGGAAACGTCCTCAACGGCTTTATCTATTTCAATGGCATCCAGGTTATCCTCAGCTGGATCATCATGTTCGCTCTGTATTTTGTTCCCTACGCTCTGATGGTGGGCGAGCTGGGTTCCGCCTTCAAAAACGAGGGCGGCGGCGTCAGTTCCTGGCTTCACCAGACCACCAACGCCAAGCTGGCTTACTATGCCGGCTGGACCTATTGGGCCTGCCACATCACCTATATCGCCAGCAAGGGCAGCGGCGGACTGAAGGCTGTCAGCTGGGCGGTTTTCCGGAACGCGGAAACCTATGACTCCTTCCCCACGCTGTATGTCCAGCTGGCCACCCTGGCGGTGCTGCTGCTGGGCTGCTTCATTGCCAGCAGGGGCCTGAATCCCCTGAAGAAGCTGCTGACGCTGGCGGGGACCACCACCTTCATCATGTCTATCCTTTACATTCTCATGATGTTTGCAGCTCCCGCCATCAATCCCGGCGCAGAGTACGTCCAGATGGACTTCAGCCTGAAAAACCTGATTCCCAATTTCAACCTTACCTATTTCACGTCCCTGTCGATCCTGGTGTTTGCAGTGGGCGGCTGTGAAAAGATTTCTCCCTACGTCAACAAGGTGGAGAATCCCAGCAAGGGCTTCCCCAAGGGCATGATCGCTCTGGCCGGCATGGTGGTGGTCTGCGCGATTCTGGGCACTGTAGCCATGGGCATGATGTTTGATCCCGCCGAGATCAACGCCAACTTCGATGCCTACGCAGCCAACGGCGGCTACTGGGCCTTCCAGAAGCTGGGCGAATATTATCATATCGGCGACTTTTTGATGATTATTTACGCACTCTGCAACACCATCAGTCAGTTTGCGATTCTGGTTCTGAGCATTGACGCGCCTCTGCGCATGCTGCTGGACAACGAGCACACCCACCAGTTCATCCCCACCGCCCTGCAAAAGAAGAACAGGTTCGGCGTGCACAGCAACGGCATCCTCATGGTGGTCGTCCTCTCCGGGGCCATTATTCTGGTGCAGTCCTTCGTCCCCGGCGCCGCCGCTGTGCTGCGGCAGCTGACCAAGCTCAATTCCGTCTGCATGCCCATGCGGTATATGTGGGTGTTCGTGGCCTATCTGGCGCTGCGCAAAGCAATTGACAAGATTCCCGCCGAGTATCGCTTTGTAAAGAACCAGGGCGTGGCCAAGTTCTTCGGCGGCTGGTGCTTCCTGGTGACGGCGGCGTGCTGCCTGATGGGGATGTACGACGAGGATATGTTCACCTTTGCGCTGAATGTCATCACGCCTGTGATCCTTACGCTGCTGGGTATCATTCTGCCCCAGATTGCCAAGCGGGAGAGAGCCGGGCAAAAGGCTGTCAAATCATAACAAACGGAGGCTTGGAAAACATGTATCAAAAAGTCGCAGAGGAAATGCTCTCTTTTATTCAGAAGAATCCCACGGCGTTTCATACGGTGGCTGCTCTGAAGGCCGCTTTGCAGGAGCAGGGATACTGCGAGCTGCTGGAAGGCGGCCGGTGGAACTTGGAAAAAGGAAAAAACTATCTGGTGTGCCGCAATGATTCCAGCATTATCGCCTTTCAGGTGGGCAAGGAAGTGGAGGAGTACGGCTTCAATATTGCCGCCTCCCATACCGACTCCCCTGTGTTCAAGCTGAAAGAAAAGGCGGAGATGGCGGTCAGCGGCCACTATACCAAGCTGAACACCGAGGGGTATGGCGGCATGATTTGCAGCTCCTGGATGGATCGTCCCCTGTCTGTCGCCGGGCGGGTGCTGGTGCGTCAGGAGAACGGCGCCATCGCCACGGTACTGGTGGATCTGGACCGGGATCTGGTGCTGATCCCCAATGTGGCCATTCATATGAACCGCAGCGCAAACGACGGATACGCCTTCAACAAGCAGGTGGACATGCTTCCGCTGTTTGCCGGCCAGGAAAAGGGCTCTCTCATGGCCTTGGTGGCCGAAGAGCTGGGCGTGGAGGAAAGCCGGATCCTCGGCAGCGACCTGTACCTGTACAACCGGGACCGTCCGGCGGTGTGGGGCTGCGGCGGCGAATTTGTGTCCTCCGGACGGCTGGACGACCAGCAGTGCGTTTTTGCCTCCCTCCGGGGCTTCCTGGAGGCGGTAAATCCCAAGTCCGTCAATGTTCTGGCCTGCTTTGACAACGAGGAAGTGGGCTCCGGTACCAAGCAGGGCGCGGATTCCACCTTCCTGTACGATGTGCTCCGCCGGATCAATCTGGCCCTGGGGAAGGGGGAGGAGGACTACCTGCGGGCGCTGGCCTCCAGTTTCATGCTCAGCGCGGACAACGCCCATGCGGTGCATCCCAACCACCCGGAGCATACGGACGCGGACAACTGCACCTATATGAACGAGGGCGTGGTGGTCAAGTCCCACGCGGGACAGAAATACACCAGCGACGGCATGAGCATCGCTGCGGTGAAGGAGCTGGCGGCCCGGGCCCAGACGCCTCTCCAGTTCTTTGCCAACCGCTCGGATAAGCTGGGCGGCAGTACGCTGGGCAACATCGCCATGTCCCATGTGTCGGTCAAATGCGTGGATATCGGTCTGCCGCAGCTGGCGATGCACTCCTGCTATGAGACGGCGGGGGTGAAGGACACCTGGTATATGATTCAGCTGATGAAGGAGTTTTACAGCAGCCGTTTCGTGGAAACTGCCGCAGGCGAGCTGAGAATTGAAAAATAGCTGACGGTTCTGACACGCAGGAAGCCCCGGAAAACATCTGTTTTCCGGGGCTTCCATATATTCTTCCGCGCTGGAGGCTTTTGCCGTTTCCCCATATCGCTGGCACACTTGAGAGGCGGAAAAAGGGAGGCGCAGAACTCTGCCGGTTTTCAGGCGGGCCGGCTGTAAGAACCTGTATTCACAGGTGTTGAACGCCGTCTGGGCGGGTCTTTTGCCGCCCCAGTTTTCAAGGCGCGTCAACGTACTTTCCGGTTCTTTTTTCTCTCCAGAAGCAGAACCACCCGGAAGGTATTGACGCCGCCTTCGCTCTCCGCCCAGATTTTGCCGCCGTGGCGGCTGACAATGCTCCGGGCGATGGCAAGGCCCAGGCCGTAGCCGCCCTCCCGGCTCCGGGCGGGGTCCGCCCGGTAAAAGCGCCTGAATACGTCCTGAAGCTCCTGCCGGGACAGAGGCGGTCCCGGGTTGGCCACAGACAGAAGGCAGCTCCGTCCGCTCCGGCGCAGCGACACCGACACAGCGCCCCCCGGAGCGGCATATTTCCGCGCGTTGTCCAGAAGGATGTCCGTCACCTGCCGCAGGCGGTCCTCCTCTCCGCGCACCTGGAGCCCGGCTTCAATTTCGCTTTCCAGAATCAGCCCGGCTTCAAAAAAGACCGGCTCAAAGGGCAGCAGCGCCTCCCGGACCACCGCACTGAAGTCCACGCGGCGCTCCCCCGGCGAAACGGACTCCGCCCGGGCCAGCTCCAGCAGACTCTCCACCAAAGTGCGCATCTGGCAGGCCATGGACAGGATATTTTCCCTAAACCGGGCCGCCTCTTCCGGAGGCCCGTCCCGCAGAAGCTCCGCATTGGTCAGGATGACCGTCAGGGGCGTTTTCAGCTCGTGGGAGGCGTCGGCCACAAATTGCCGCTGCCGCTCCCAAGCCTGCGCCGCCGGCCGCACCGCCCAGCGGGAGAGCAGGATGCTCGCAGCCAGAAAGCCCAGAAACGCCGCGCCGCCCGCCAGCAGGCAGGTCCGGACCAGGGCCCTGACGGTCCGGATCTCCCCCGACATATCGGCAAAGGCCAGAACCGTTGCCTTCAGAGGTCCGATCCGGCAGAAGCGCAGTCCGCGGTCCGCCAGCACGCCGTGTTCGCCGCCCTGCTCCAGCGCCTCCGCCAGCAGCTCCCGCAGCCATGTCTCGTCGGAAAGATCGTAATATCCGTCGCCTGCGGCAATCAGCTCGCCCCGCGGACCCAACCGGAGCGTAAAGCAGGGCACGCCCCGCTCTCCGGGCATCCGGCCCGGCAGGCCGGGCCGCGCCGGCTCCATGGCCGCCTGCCGCATGGCCCGGAGGCTCTCCTCCGCCAGCCCTGTCCGGGTGGTGTGAATCACCACGGCCAGCGCCGCTGCCAGTACCGCCGTCACAAAGGCCATGTTCATCAGCACAAATTTTATCCTCAGCCGCCGGATCATGCCTCCGCCTCCAGATGATAACCCAGCCGCCGCACCGCTTCAATCCGAACCGTGGACCCGATGCTTCGCAGTTTTTTCCGCAGGAACCCCACATAGACTTCCACGTGATTTTCCACCGCGTTGGACTCAAAACCCCAGACCTTTTCCAGCAGCGCCTCCTTAGACACGTGACGCGCCCCGGCGCGCATCAGCTCCCGCATCACGCCGAACTCTCTGGCGGAGAGACGCACCTGCCTCTCCCCGCAGCCCAGCATCCCGGCGGCCAGGTCCAGCGACGCGTCTCCCCAGCGCAGCTCGTCCACCTGTCCGCCCTGACGCCGGAGCAGGGCGTTGACGCAGGCCAGCAGTTCCCTGGCGTCAAACGGCTTTGTCAGGTAGTAGTCCGCCCCGGCGTCCAGCCCCTCAATCCGATCCTCCAGGCCGGACCGGGCAGTCAGCATGAGCACCGGCGTGCCGCAGCGCTTTTCCCGCAGCCGTCTGGCTACCTGACGGCCGTCAAGCCCCGGCAGCATCACATCCAGTATGATAAGGTCGTAAACGCCCAGTTCGCCATAAGCTGCGCCGGTTTCTCCGTCATGGACGGCCTCCGCCTGAAAGCCCCGGGCGGCGAGCAGGTCCCTGATGGATTCCGCCAGCAGCTTTTCATCCTCCACAATCAGAATTTTCATGGAATCACCGCCCTTTCACGGACAGTATACCACGAAACGTCCGCTCTTTCCAGCGCCGCCCGAAGGCGGCACAATTTGTTTACAAATTTTTCAGCGTCATTTCAGCGACGGGGGGTACACTCTTTTCACCGCCCCCGAAGCACAAAACGGAAAGGAAGTGAAGCGAATATGGAATTCCGCCGCGAGTGGAAGCATGAGATTTCCCCCGGCGACCTTCCGGGGCTCCGGGCCCGTCTCCGGGCGGCGGCCCGGCCGGACGCCCATGGGGAAAATGGAATTTACCGCATTCGGAGCCTCTATTTTGAAACGCCCGGAGACCGGGCTCTGCGTGAAAAGCTGGATGGCGTCAACAGGCGGGAAAAGTTCCGCCTGCGGTACTATGACAGCGATCTCTCCCTGATTCACCTGGAGAAAAAAAGCAAGATCAACGGCCTGTGCCGCAAGGAGTCCGCCGCTGTGACCGAGGCGGAGGTCCGCTCCCTTCTGGGCGGAGATACCGGCTGGATGGCGGAGAGCGGACGGGCTCTGGTGTGGGAATTGAGACAGAAGACGGCCTCCGAGCTGCTCAGACCCAGAGTAATCGTGGATTATACCCGGGAGGCTTATGTTTTCGGTCCCGGAAACGTCCGGGTGACGCTGGATTACAACATCCGCACCGGACTGAACAATCTTGATTTCCTGCATCCGGCGAGCCTTACCATACCGGCGGGAGCGCCCATTATCCTGGAGGTGAAATGGGACGAATACCTCCCCGATTCCATCCGCTGCGCGGTGCAGCTGGAGGGCCGCCGGTCGGCGGCCTTCTCCAAGTACGCCGTTTGCCGGCGGTATGGATAGCGCTTTTTCTTCAAAGAAAAAGTATCAAAAAGAGCTTCAGCGCGCCCTTGCAGCCCTGCTGCTCCCGGATTTCCCCACGGCGGCGCTGCCGCCCGAAGAGCGGCGTGATCAAACAGGCGGCCGCCGGAGCCGCCGAAGAAAGGAATTTTTCTATGCTTACCTTCCAAGACATTTTCAAGTCCAGTTTTCTGGAAAATATCACCTCCGTATCCTTTGTGGATATGGTTCTGGCGCTGGTGCTGGCCTTCGGGCTGGGAATGTTCATTTTCCTGGTCTACCAGAAGACCTTTTCCGGCGTGATGTACTCCTCCAGCTTCGGCGTTACTCTGGTTGCCCTGACCATGATTACCACGCTGGTGATCCTGGCCGTCACCAGCAACATTGTGCTGAGCCTGGGCATGGTCGGCGCGCTGTCCATCGTCCGCTTCCGCACCGCCATCAAGGAGCCCCTGGATATCGCGTTTCTGTTCTGGTCCATCGCCGCGGGGATTGTGCTGGCGGCGGGACTGATTCCGCTGGCAGTATTCGGCAGCGTCTGCATCGGTGTGATCCTGCTGGTATTTGTAAATAAAAAGTCCTATCTGGACCCCTACATCCTGGTGCTCCGCTGCGACGGCGGAGCCAGCGCGGAGGCCGCCCACAGCCTTGTGGAAAGGCAGGTCCGTCGCTGCGTCCTTAAAAGCAAAACCGTCCAGCCCGGCGAAGTGGAGCTGAATCTGGAGATCCGCATGAAGGGCGCGGACACCGGCTTTGTCAACACGCTGGGGGAAATGGAAGGCGTGCGCAGCGCCGTTCTGGTCAGCTACAACGGCGACTATCTGGGGTGATAGTATGGCGGCTCATCCATATACCGAAAAAATCTGCGCCGCCGCGCTGGCAGCAGCGCTGGTTATAACGCTGCTGTTTTCCGCCGGCGAGGCGCTGGGACTTCAGGAGGCTTCCTCCGTTATGGGATATGAAACCCGGCTGTTTGACGCATCCCGGGTGCATACCATTGACATTATCATGGACGATTGGGAGGAGTTTCTGGAGACCTGTGAAAACGAGGAGTATCAGGTCTGCTCCCTGATCATTGACGGAGAGGCGGAACGAAACGCGGCGATCCGCGCCAAAGGAAACACCTCCCTCACCTCCGTAGCCGCATATGGCAACAACCGTTACAGTTTCAAGGTGGAGTTTGACCACTACGACGGAGCCAGCACCTACTACGGTCTGGACAAGCTGTGTCTGAACAATCTGATTCAGGACAACACCTGCATGAAGGATTTCCTGGTTTATCAGCTGATGGGGAAATTCGGGGCGGCCTCGCCGCTGTGCAGCTACGTGTCCGTGTCTGTGAACGGGGAGCTCTGGGGCCTCTATCTGGCAGTGGAAGGGGTGGAAGACGCTTTTCTGCGGCGGAACTATGGCAGCGGCCACGGAAACCTTTACAAGCCAGACAGTATGAGCTTCGGCGGCGGCCGGGGGAACGGAGGCGGATTTGACTTTCAGGCGCTGGCAGAAGGCGCAGCGTCCCCGCCGGCTCCGGAAAGCGGCGGGCAGAGAGAGGGGCGGCCGGAGGGCGGCGCCTTCGGAGGCAGGGGCGGTATGGGCAGCAGCGACGTGAAGCTGCAATATATCGACGATGACCCGGACAGCTACGCAAACATCTTTGACAGCGCCAAAACAGACGTTACCGACGCCGGCCAGAAACGGCTGATCGCCTCCCTGAAGGCCCTTGGCGGCGGCGGGGACATGACCGGCGTGGTGGACGTGGAACAGGTTATCCGTTACTTTGTGGTCCATGGCTTTGTCTGCAACGGCGACAGCTATACCGGCAGCATGGTACACAACTACTACCTCTATGAAGAGGACGGCATCATGTCCATGATTCCCTGGGACTATAATCTGGCCTTTGGGGGCTTTCAGTCCCAGGACGCTTCCGGTACGGTCAACGAGCCCATCGACACCCCCGTTTCCGGAGGAAATCTTTCGGACCGGCCCATGCTGGCCTGGATTTTCAGCAGCGAAGAATATACGCAGCTGTATCATCAGTACTACGATGCGTTTATCTCCGATTATCTGGAGAGCGGCGCCTGCCGGGAGCTGATAGAGACCACGGCGGCAATGATCGCCCCGTATGTGGAGAACGATCCCACCAGCTTCTGCACCTATGAAGAATTTGAGACCGGCGCAGCGGTGCTCAATACGTTCTGTGAGCTCCGCGCCCAAAGCGTCCGCGGACAGCTGGACGGCAGCATTCCCTCCACCACCCAGGGCCAGCAGGAGGACGGCTCCGCCCTCATCGACACATCCGGTCTGAATCTGTCCGATATGGGGAACATGGACGCCGGCGGACGGGGCGGCGGAACGTTCCCCGGAATGGACGGAGAGCGGCCGGAAAACGCAGGCGAAAACGGCCTTCCCGTCTTTGCTCCGGAGATGGATTCCGACGCCGGAGACTGGCAGCCCCAGGACGGCAGAGGACAGGCGGGCAGCTTTTCCCCACAGGACATGGAAAATTGGCAATCCCCCCTTCCGGATGAAAACGGGCGGGACGGACTGGCCGCTCTGGCGGCTTCCGGAGCCATTCTGGCGGCGGGACTGATTTTTGCGGGGCTGTTCCGGAGACGGAGAGCCTAGCCGGTTTGCGGCAGGAAGGGGACGGCGTTTCGCCGTCCCCTTCCTGCATCTACTGCTCCCGCGCAGCCTGCAAAGCCGCGTCGTACAGCTCGTTCCGGGCAAGGCCCGTATCTGCGGCCACCTGGCGGACGGCGTCCTTCATCCGCTCCCCCTTTTCCCGGCGCTCCAGCACAAGCGCTGCCCCCTGGTCCAGGGAGACGGCGGTTTCCTCCCTCCGCTCTGCTCCGGCAATGACCAGAACGTATTCACCCCGGGGCTCGTTTTCCCGATACCATTCCGCCGCCTGGGCCAGAGTGGTGCGCCGCACGTCCTCATGGAGCTTGGTCAGCTCGCGGCACAGGGCGGCGCTCCGGTCCCCGAAGGCCGCCAGAAGATCGGCCAGCGTGACGCGCAGCCGGTGCGGCGCTTCGTAAAAAATCAGCGTCCGCTCCTCCCCCAGCAGGCTTTGCAGCCGCTCTTTCCGCTGGGCTCTGTTCACCGGGAGGAATCCCTCAAAGGCAAAGCGCCCTGTGGGCAGTCCGCTGACCGCCAGCGCGGAGATCAGCGCACAGCAGCCGGGAATGGCTTGAACCGTCACGCCGTTTCCGGCGCACAGCCGGACCAGATCCTCCCCGGGGTCGCTGATGGCGGGGGTACCGGCGTCGGTGGCCAGGGCGCAGCTCTCGCCTGCCATCAGCCGGGAAAGAATGGCGGGACCGGCGCTGGCCTTGTTATGCTCGTGGTAGCTGACCATGGGCTTTCTGACGCCCAGGTGGCGAAGGAGCTTCATGGTCACGCGGGTATCTTCAGCGGCGATAAAATCCACCTCTTCCAGCGCGGCGGCAGCCCGGGGGCTCAGGTCCCCCAGATTGCCGATAGGAGTGGCAATCAGATACAGCGTCCCGCTCATAAGAAGGGACCTCCCTTGTCTTTTTGCTTATAGTCGACGCACTTGAGAAGAGGTAAAAAGGAGGGGAGGAAAAATGGCGCGGGGCAAGGCGGAGGATGCAGGCGGGCTGACGCCCGCCAAAGACGGCAACGCCGCCCTGTGCCATTTTGACCCCCGAACTTTACCGATTTTCAAGTGTGTCGACTATATCATGGGACGGCAATACTTTTTCAGCAATCCATCTGATTTTTTTGATTGTCGTTTGTACCGCCGTGTGGTACTCTCTTTATGCGCGGACTATGTGCTCAGGGGTACAGACTACACCGGAGCGCCCTGCCAGATTCATATTGTCAATGAGGATGTGGGAACCGGCTGGCGTCCGACGGTCACGACGGACAGCGAGGCGCTGGGCTTTTTGAACGGGGCGGCATGCACCGCGTCGCTGGAAATCCGCCGGACGGGTCCCGTGGTCCGTATTTTTGCCAGGCTGCCCCAGGAACGGAGGAGGATTGCTTTATGAAAAACAGAGAAATCATTGAAAAAATTCTGGCCTATCACCCCCATCTCCCCGGATATCAAGGCTGTGACGACTGGAAGTCCGGCGATCCGGAGGCGGAATGCACCGGTATCGTCACCGCGCTGGTCCCCACCGTCAACGTCATCAGAAAGACGGCCGAGCTGGGGGCCAATCTGCTCATCGTCCATGAACCGGCGTTCTACACCTCGGCCGACAAGGGCGGATGGTTCGAAGATTTCGGCAATGCGGTGTATGAAGAAAAGCAGGCGCTGATCGACCGTCACGGCATCACGATCTGGCGCGACCACGACCACATGCACGCCCACAGCCCGGACGGAATTTTCACCGGCGTCCTCAAGTATCTGGGATGGCTGGGCCGGGAGCAGGCCGACTGCTCCACCGGCGGCTTCGGCCACTTTATTGTGGATCTTCCCGAAGAAATGACGGTTGCGGAGCTGTGCCGCCATGTGATTGACGCAATCGGCATGAACGGCGTGCGGTATATCGGAAATCCCGGGGACAAGGTGCGCTCCGTCGCCATCGTGGGGCATCTCTACCCCATGGATTTCGGCATCAAACATGCCGACGGCACTCCCGCGGAGTACAGTGTGCAGATCATCAAGACCCTGGAAGAGCGGGTGGACGTGATCCTGCCCGGAGAGATCATCGAGTGGACGGTGCTTTCCTATATAAGGGACGCGGTGGAGCAGGGACGCACCAAGGCGATGATCCATATCGGGCATCTGAACTGGGAAGAGCTGGGTATGAAGTACGCTCAGGAGTGGATCAGCGATCTGATCGGCTGCAAGCTGCCTGTGACGTATGTTCCCTCCGGGGATATGTACCAATATGTGACGAACAAATAGGGGCACAGCGCCCGCCCGCAGCAGAAAAACTGCAGGCGGGCGTTCTCATCCGCCGCCGGGCGGTACGAAATTCCCCGGTTGCCATTTTGCCCCGGCTGGTGTATAGTAAAGCCGCGCGGCGCTTCCGCCGTGAAACCGGTATCCGGAAATATACGAAAGTCAAAGGAGGACCCCCCATGTTGCAGATTGGCACAAAGGCTCCGGCGTTCACCCTGCCGGACAAGGATGGAAATATGGTTTCTCTGTCCGATTTTGCAGGCAAAAAGGTGGTTTTATATTTCTATCCCCGGGATAACACCCCCGGCTGCACCCGGCAGGCCTGCGCCTTTGCGGAAGCCTACCCGGAATTTCAGAAAAGCGGCGCGGTGGTCATCGGCGTCAGCAAGGACTCCGCCGCCTCTCACCAGAAGTTTGCCGGGAAATACGGCCTGCCGTTTCTTCTTCTCTCAGACCCGGAGCTGGCGGCCATTCAGGCCTACGGCGTATGGCAGGAGAAAAAGCTCTATGGAAAGGCAGGCATGGGCGTGGTGCGCTCCACCTTCGTGATAGACGAAAACGGCTTGCTGGAGAAGATCATGATGAAAGCAAAGCCGGATACCAACGCCGCGGACGTCCTGAACTATCTGGCGGAGAGGGCTTCGTCATGAACAGAATTCTGCCAAGAACCGGCGCAATGATCGTTACCGCGGCAGTCGCTCTTTTTGCGCTCTGTCTGATCACCGGCTTCCTCTTTGGCTCATATCTGGTATGCATGTTTCTGCCCGCCGGTTATCTCATGATGGCGGCAGGACTGCAATATGAAAGTCACGAAAGCCGGCGTGTGGCCGCCAATACCGGGATGGCGTTTGCGGTCATTTACGCGGTGTTGATTTATCTCGTGTATTTTGCACAGACAACCACCGTCCGTCTGGTGGAGTTGAGCGAACAGGCCCGGGGGATTCTGGATTTCCAGAGAGGAGGGCTGATGTTCAGCTACGACCTGCTGGGGTATGGAATGATGGCGCTCTCCACATTTTTCATGGGACTGTCCGTCCAGGCGGACAATCCGGCAGACAAGTGGATGAAAGCTCTGATGATGATCCACGGCGCATTCTTTTTCGGCTGCTTTATCCTGCCGATGACCGGCATGTTCGCCAGTATGTCGGATGGACGAACCAATCCCGGAGGCGCCGCCGCGCTTACCGCATGGTGCGCGTACTTTCTTCCCATCGGGATACTGGCCTTCCGGCACTTTGGGAAGAAACCCGGATGAGTTCATCCGGCGGCTCTCCTCCCCGGACGCCTCCCCCGAATACGTCGCAGCGGGCCGCGCAGAACAAAGCGGGCAAGGCAAACCACACCGGTCTGCCTTGCCCGTCTCTTCTTTATGAAGCTCTGTTCCCCGCCGCCATCCGCAGAAAGTGGCACAGCCACGGCATAGCGGAAAACGAATGTGCTATGCCACCTCAAACCCCTGGGCCCCAAGGGTTTGAAAGCAAGTGGCATAGGTGGCACAGCACTTTCTGTAACATTGGTATTTATATCATAACTCTACGGGGGAAAAGGTATGCGTTTCTGCTATGCCACCTATGCCACTTCCCCTGTAACCGCTGGGC
>OFFE01000340.1_pt1 | contig 40579 bp, 41 predicted proteins | sample 1521371 | NCBI WGS metagenome assembly OFFE01 (sample SAMEA3504131, study PRJEB24116) | mouse gut metagenome | biome: mouse gut; feature: mouse-associated habitat; material: faeces | place: Denmark | collected 2011 | reverse complement strand
GGCGGGCTGACGCCCGCCAAAGACGGCAGCGCCGCCCTGTGCCCATTTTGTCCGCCGAACTTTACCGGTTTTCAAGTGTGTCGGCTATATTGCACAAAACCCGGCAGCTTTCCAAAAAACGGCCAAATCACCGCCGCCGCTCCCAGAACGCAAAAATTACCGGGTGCTCAGCGTACCCGGTAATCGTGATTTGCGGCCGCCTCCTCCCGGCGGAGCTTTTCACCGGCCAGCGCTTCCAGAGCCTGTCCGATGATGCAGTTGGAGATCAGAAATCCCTCCGGCGTCAGATGCCAGCGGCCGCCCCGCAGCACAACATGGCCGCTTTTTTCAAACCGCTCCAGAACCGCCTGTACCGGCCCGAAGGGCAGACGGAACTTGTATTCAAACTCCTGCCGGGAGATTCCGCGGGTAATTCTCAGCCCCAGCATGATGTATTCCACATCCCGCTCCCGGATGGGAATTCGTTCATTTTCCGATAGAATGTCTCCCTGGTGTTCCACACCGCTGCAATAGGCGGCCAAATCCTTCACATAGGCATACCGCACGTCTCCCAGGTCCGAGTGTGCCCCCGGTCCAAACCCGGCATACTCCCCCAGAGTCCAATATTTCAGATTGTGCCGGGAGGCAAACTCCGGCTTGGCGAAATTGGAGATTTCGTACTGCTGGTACCCAAGCTCCTCCAGCCGCCGCACAGTCCACAGGTACATGTCTGCCTGCAAATCGTCGTCCGGCAGCGCTGCGGCCGCCCGCATGTCCCACAGGGGCGTGCCCTCCTCCACCTTCAGCCCGTAGCAGCTCAAGTGCTCCGGCGCCAGGGCGGCGGCCTTTTCCAGAGTATCCCGCCAGCTCTCCATGGTCTGGCCGGGCAGGCCGTAGATGAGATCCAGGGACAGGTTTCGGATCTTTGCCCTTCTGGCGGCGGCCACGGCCTCTCCGGCCTGGGCAAAGGTATGCGGCCGCCCCAGCAGCTTCAGCTGCTCGTCGTCCGCCGACTGCACCCCCAGGGAAAGCCGGTTGAAGCCCGCCCGGCGCAGGGAGCGGAGAACCTTCCAGTCCCCGGCGCTGTCCGGGTTGGCTTCCAGCGTGATTTCCGGCTTTTTGGCAATGCGGTAGTGCTTTTCTACCGTTTTCAGAATTTGCTTCAGACGCTTTTCTCCCAGCCAGGTGGGAGTCCCGCCGCCGAAATAGACTGTGTCTACCTCGTGGGCGGTGGTCTGCCGGGAGATTTCCGCCAGTTGGCTGCACAGAGCGGCGGTGTAGCGGTCCATCTGCTCCTCCGCGTTGGGCAGGGAGTAGAAATCGCAGTAAATACATTTGCTTTTGCAAAAGGGAATATGAATATACAACCCCAGGGGCTTTCGTTCCTTTTTCACGGGCGTCACCTCAGTCGTGAAGTCCCCTCCATTGTAACCGAAAGCGCGCCGTTTCGCAAGAGGTCAATCCGTCGATTTCCGCCGTTTGCCGTAAAAGACTGCCAGAATACCGCCGGTGGCCAGCACCACCGCCGCCACCAGGACATAGGGGCCATAGGACACGGCGGGCAGGACGGGCTCCCGGGCGGAAATCAGTGTCGTCTCGGAGACCTCTCTCACCGGGAAGTCTGTCCCATCAGGCGCATCCAGACAGAACCAGATATTGCGGATGCCGTACATATAGGGCACATACCCCCAGGTGCGTCCGTCCTCGTCCACGAAAATGCTGCGGATGCTGCTGGAGGACTCGCCGGAACCAGTTAGAATCTCCAGGATGTCCATGCTGTGACCGCTGCCGGTCTCAAAGCTTTCGCGGATCTCCGGCGCACCAGGATACTCGTAAAAGTTCACTGCCTCCGCGTCCCCGCCATAGCTGGCAAATTCATCCTCGTAAGGTTTGATCCGGTCCGCATACTCCTCTTCAAAGGAAAGGTAGTCGTACTTGAGCGACAGGTCTTCCATGGGGACCCAGCCGGTGGTCTCCTCGCCATTTTGCCAGTAGCTGGCCAGGGCCCACTTTCCCTGGTAGGTGTAACCCACCCACAGCAGCTCCCCGTTTTCATACTGCGCCTCCACAAGGCTGCCGCCGGGGGCGTCGTACAGGGTGACGAACCCCTCACTCCCATTGGCATAGTAGCTGCGGGTATTGTATTCGCATTCTTGTCGGTGGGACTCGTAAAAATGGTTGCTGCGGGGCTCCCACATAATATCTGCGTAAGCGGGCGCAGTCAAAGCCAGCAGCATCACCACCGCCAGAGCACAATTCAAAAAGCGTTTCATAGTATTCCCTCTCATTTCTTCTTTTTCCAGAACCTTCGCAGCAGATAGACGGTGACGCCCACCACGGCTCCCACCAGCACCCAGGGCAGAAGCCGCGTGCCGTAATACAGCGCCGCTGCCGGACCGGCGATCACGTCCGCCCGGGCCGCTGCCGTCAGGGACAGTGCAGTCACAAGGACCAGCGCCGGAGTCAAAACCTTCTTCACCTTGAAACCTCCCGATTTATAAGAGATTGATGGCGCACCCCGCGCCATAGGAAAACAGATTGATGAACAGCGCAAACAGGAATGGCCTTTTCACCTGCTCCGAGTACGCCCGGCAGCACCGCCATTCCACCGCCACCGCCGCTGCCTCCAGAACCACCGCCGACAGTATGGCGTTCCAGCGCCACAGCCCCGCAGCCGTATAGTACAGCAGCACGACAGGCGGATTGGTCAGGCAGTTCATCAGCGCCACCAGCCCCAGCTCCCGCCGTCCCCGGAGGCCCCAGGCTAGGGCAAACGCCTCCTCAAACACCAGTGTCAGCGCCAGCGACACCGCCAAAATTTTCAGCATCGAGCCGCCTCCTTCCGCAGCGGCAGCCACAGCAGCGCAAGGCTGGCCGCCGCCATAAGCGCATAGCTCGCCGGTCCCGCCAACAGGCTGGGCCAACCCAGCCAGGAGGGCAGGAACCCCAAAAACAGCGCGAAGGTCAGCAGTCCGAAGGTGAACCCCTTGGCCCCCGGCATGACCCTGGCCGCCGCCCACAGAGTTGCCGGCATGGTCATGTTGAACAGGAATACCGCCAGCACGCCCGGCAGGGGCAGTGCGGAGGCCAGATACAGCGCTGCCGCCAGCCCCAGGCTCCACCCGGCGGCCCTCCCCGACCCCAGCCGGTCCAGAGCGAAGCCCCCCGCCGTTTTTCCCAGCACCAGCGCCAGCGTCAGCCATACTGCCCAGTCCGCCTTCCATGGGAACGCCTGGTTCATGCCCATGTAGGACCGCAGCACCACCACCAGAAACAGGGGCATCAGCGCGCCATATCCGCCCGGCGCGTCCAGGTTCACCGGCGCGTTGCCGGAACGCAGCGTGCCGGTGCTCCGCCGGCACAGCCACAAAACTGTCCCGCCCAGCAGAATGAGCCCTGCTGGTCCCAGCCACAGTCCCTGCGCCGTCCCCCTGCCCCACAGGGTCCCTAGAAACAGCCCCAATGCCCCCGGGGAGACGAACACCCCCAGGGCCCAGGCCCGCTCCTGGCTCCGGTTGAGCACGTCGACCCCGCCGCCCAGGTGAAACAGAGCGTTTCCCACTCCCGCCGTCACGGCGCACAGAACCGTCCCCGGGATCAGGTATGCCAGGGCGGTCAGCATACAGCCCGCTGCGGCTGCGGCCCCGTTCCGGTCCAGCCGGTCTGCCAGCAGCCCCAAGGGCATTTGCAGCGCAAAGGCGCAGAAATTGTACAGCAGCAGGCACAGAGCAAAATCCGTTTTCCCGGCCAGCGTCCGAAAAATCAGGAGTGCGCAGCACAGATCCACCCAGAAGTGGGCCAGGCTGTACAGCGCCAGCAGCCTTTTGTCCATGGAAATCACCTCTTTCATCTGTTCAGACGCAAGTGGGAAGAAAATGTGCCGGAGAAAAACAGAAAAATATGATTCAGCCGTTGAACAGGGTAAGGCAAGAGCAGGCCGGCGGCCTGCTCTTGCTCTGTTTTGCCGTCTTTCTGACAGCGATATTGATGGGTACATGCTGAAGTGGGCATCATCTCTCAAGAGAGAACAGATGAAATCCCCAAAACGGTCTGTCATCTGGTTTTCAAACGCTCCAAGACCCAAAAGCTGACCGGCTTAAAAACAACATACAGACCATAGCCCAACGCGCCGCCGGTCACATTCGTAATCAGATCCGTGATGTCCGAGGAGCGGTCAAAGAACGGCTGCAGCAGCTCGATGCTCAGGCTCATCAAAAAGCAGAAAAATACCGTCACGCCGAAGCTGGCCCTTTTGTTCCGGGTCAGCGGAAACAGGAACCCGAAGGGCAGGGTCATGATAACGTTCAAAAACACCTGCCTGAAAAAGTCCCCTCTCCTTAAAGAAACATCGATAAACGGTACCAGATTCATGGGCTTATAGGGGTGATCCAGCATGAATGGAATGGATGCGGCCACCGGCATCATGGTAAAATAGAGTACCAGAGAGAGGTACGCATACATAAGGGTGTTGACAAGCAGGCTGTCTCTGCCCCGGGTTCTCCACTTCCTGAAAAAGACGAAGGCATACAGGAAAACCAACACTGCAAAATCTATGAGATATTTTATCAGGTACTTCATTATATTGCCGTCCTATGCAAATCCTGATTTATCATTTGTCACGAGCCAAGTATACAACCAATACGAATGACATTCAACCCGCATTTATAGACGTTGATAGCCGTGGTAGTGGTAAGAAATGCACAGGTATATGCCGGCAGGCAATTTACACAATACACCTCAGTTTGTATGACATGCTTGATAACATTTAGGAGTCTATATTTAATACTGCTATCAATCATTTGGGGTAGCAGCGGGTTACAAAGGCATGCCCCAAAATGGTGCAGGATACCGGGAAAGCGGAACCAGACAAAGAATAGGCGCCGCCCTGACCTTCTGCTGGAGGCCGGGGCAGCGCCTGCGGAGAGCTTATTTCTTCACGTCTGCCTCCAGCAGTGCCTTGGCGCTGCTGGCCAGACCGGCAAGCCCCTGAATCTCGCTGGGAATAATGATCTTGGTGGCTTTTCCGTCGGCGGCGGCCTGGAAAGCCTCCAGAGCCTTGATCTTTACCACCTGATCGTTGGGGTTGGCCTCGTTGAGCAGCTTGATGGAGTCTGCCAGAGCCTGCTGCACCTTGAGAATCGCGGCGGCCTGACCCTCGGCCTCCAGAATGGCGGACTGCTTGGCGGCGTCGGCCCGGAGAATGGCGGACTGCTTTTCACCCTCGGCCACCAGGATCTGACTCTCCTTCTGACCCTGGGCCTGAAGGATGGCCTCCCGGCGTTCCCGCTCGGCCCGCATCTGCTTTTCCATGGAATCCTGAATGTCCCGGGGCGGAATGATGTTCTTCAGCTCCACCCGGTTGACCTTGATGCCCCAAGGATCCGTGGCCTCGTCCAGAATGGCGCGCATCTGCGTGTTGATGTGGTCCCGGCTGGTGAGAGACTGGTCCAGCTCCAGATCGCCGATGATGTTGCGCAGGGTGGTGGCGGTCAGGTTCTCAATAGCGCTCATGGGGTGCTCCACGCCGTAGGCGTAAAGTTTGGGGTCAATGATCTGGAAATAGATGACCGTGTCGATCTGCATGGTAACGTTGTCCTTGGTGATAACGGGCTGAGGCGCGAAATCCACCACCTGTTCCTTCAGGCTGACCCGCTTGGCCACCCGGTCGATGAAGGGCAGTTTGATGTGCAGACCCACGCCCCAGGTGGTCTGATACGCACCCAGGCGCTCCACCACGAAGGCGCGGGACTGCTGCACCACTTGGATATTTGTGACCAGCAGAATCAGGATAATGACGCCGATAGCGGCTAACACATATGGCATAATGGTTCCCTCCTATGTTTGAATGAAACCAGTATACCACACGCGTTCCTGTTTTTCCACTACAATTTTTGTTTCCCGCCAAAAGAGGAGGCAGGCGGACTGCCGCCAGCGGTCCGCCTGCCCGTCACATCAGCATCAGTATTACGCCGTATACCACGCTGGCGGCCACGCCGAATACGATCACCGGTCCGGCCACAGTGAACATTTTTGCCGCCATGCCGGTTATCAGCCCTTCGCTTTTGAAATCAATGGCTGGGGAGGCCACCGCATTGGCAAAGCCGGTGATGGGCACCAGGGTTCCCGCACCGCCGTAACGGCCCAGTTTGTTGTAAAGGTTCAGTCCCGTCAACAGAACGGAAAGGAACACCAGGGAGATGGACGTGGCTGTACCCGCGTCGGTTTTTTCCAGCCCCAGCGCGGTCCAGCCGTCCATAACGGCCTGTCCCAGTACGCAGATGCCGCCTCCGGTAAGGAAAGCGAGGGTGCAGTTCTTCGCGATAGGCGAACTTTTCGCCCGTTCCTGAACAAATTTTTGATATTCCTGTTTTGAAATTTCCATGGCGCGTCTCCTTGCAAAAGATTCCTGTCATAGTATCTGCCGGAGACGAAGGGATATACCGGGGAAATCATTTCCTCCTATAAAAAAGTCCGCGCCGGGCAACCTACGGACGAGGTGAGATCAGATGCCGCTGGATATGAATACGGGGATACCCTTTCTGCCCGAGGAGGAACCGGGGCCGGATGGCGCCCGGCGCTCGGAGGACACGGCCCGCCGCCTGCTGTTTCTGGGCGGGGCCATGAACATCATGGGGTCTATGGGACCGGTTTACCCTCTGCTGCTGGACCCTCTGGGGGACGGGGAGGAAGAAGACCCGAATCCTTAAAAAGACCGGACAGACTTCCAGGAAGTCTGTCCGGTTTTTTTGTTGTCATTTCCGCTGTGTGAACCAGTAATATGTCCGCTCCGCTGTCTCACGCCGCAGCTTGCCGCCGCAGGCTTCCGCCACCCGGCGGGAGGCAATGTTGTCCGGGCGGATTGTAACCAGAATGTCCCCGGCGACACCAATTCGCCCGGCTTCCTCAAGCAGGAGCCGCAGCAGAGCCTTGCCATAACCTTTTCCCCGCTGGGTGGAGTCCACGGCGTAGCCAATGTGGCCTCCGGCTTCGGCCAGCGCTTCCGTAAGCCTGTGGCGCAGGTTGCCTTTCCCCACAGGAATGCCGTCGGCCATCAGCCAATAGGTGCTGGCCGGTACCATCCAGTCCTCCAGCCCGATTCCCTGCGCCATGTCCGCCTGTTTCTTCAGCCATCCGGAAAACCTGGCGTATTCCATGCCGTTGACTGGGTTGATAAAGCCGTTCTCATCAGGACCGATATGCTGGAGCATCTCATAGAATTCCCTGCCGTCGGTCAGAGCGACAGGCTGCAAATACATCATGGAGCATCCTTTCTTTCGTAAATCCGGAGGGAGCCTTCCTCAGGTCATTGCCGCTCCGTCCACCTTCAGCACGACGCCGGTGACATAGGACGCCTGCCCGCTGGCCAGGTAGAGGAAGGCGTTGGCGATATCCTCCGGCTCTCCGGGCCGGCCCATGGGAATTCCCGCAGAGATTCTCTCCACCATCTCCTGGGGCAGCGCGGCTACCATGTCGGTTTTCGTCACGCCGGGGGCCACCGCGTTGACCCGGATACCATCTCTGGCCAATTCCCTGCCCAGGGACTTGGTCAGGCCGTTGACGGCGAACTTCGTGGCGGGGTAGCCGCACCCGGCAGGCTGCCCATATTCGCTGACCATGGAGCTGGTGTTGATGATTACGCCGCCGCCCTGCTCCTTCATGATTCTCGCGGCGGCCTGGGAGCAGACAAAAACAGCTTTGAGGTTGATGTCCAGAATCTTGGAGAACTCCTCCAGGGTGTATTCATACAAGCTGGTGCGGGAAGAAATCCCCGCGTTGTTGGCCAGAATGTCCAGACTGCCGAACCGCTCCCGGACAGCGGCGAAGGCATCCGCCACGGAATCGGGGTCGCAGAGGTCGGGACAGATTCCCATTACTCGGTCCTGATACTCTGTCAGCTGGTCCAGCGCCCTGTCCACAGTCTCCTGCCGGGATCCGGCAACGGCCACCCGCGCTCCATTTTCCAGATACTTTTTCACAATGGCGAATCCGATTCCCCGGGTTCCGCCGGTCACGACGGCTGTTTTGTTTTTCAGCATATCCGTCCACCTTCCTTTCTGAATCTGTTCTACCCCATCTCTCCCCGTTTGTCAAGAAAATTTTGCGGCGCTGCCTCCGTTCCGGCCTTTCGCGGCGGGGAAGGGCGCGGATTACTTCTCCGCTCGGGCCATGGCCAGACGGAAGTCCTTCTGATCGGTAAAAATTTCCTGCTTGTAGGGATTCTTCTTCTGCTCCACGGAACGCTTGATGATGATTCCCAGTACGAACACGTTGACCATCAGGGTGATCACTGCAATAACGCCCTGCATGGTGGGATCCGCCGCGCCAGGCCGTACCGCCGGGCTCATCACGCCCTCGGCGTACAACGAGGGCAGTACGGAGAACCGCCCCGCATCCTGAAACAGGGGAAATACCTGGGCGAACATGCACCACAGGGCCAGGGTATTGGCCCGGTTCTGAATCCATCCGCCCTTGTTCCACAGCGCATTGGCAAAGGTGGGAGCCAGCAGCAGAGCCAGGCCGCAGTACCAGGAGTGGGTGGGCAAATTATTGTAGGTATACTCAAAATTCCACAGGTCATAAGCGAGAATATAGAAGAAGGTCATGTCCGGCCAGAGCATATCCTTATGATCTTTGGAGGTATAGATGCCCCACCAGCCGGTCATGCAAAAGATGTTGATAATGCCCGCGATGCCGTTGACCCAGTTCCACCACCCGCCGTACAGCCACACGTTTTCGCTGGACAGCCACCACCGGTCGCCATACTGCTGAAGAGCCATGAAGCCCTTCACGCCGGACTCGAAGTCGCTGACCACGGCAATGAGAATGTTGATGGCTACGATCACAAAGGGGAACGCCTTGAACCATTCGGTTTTACCAATGCTCCACTTATATTTGAGCATCATGAAGCCAATGCATCCCGCCGTGGCGGCGTAGAGTTTGGCGTAGTGGAACCAGCTGTTCATGTGGACGTAGGTCTGATTGGTCAGAGCCCAATCCATTCCCATGGCAGCGCAGATATAGATGGCGATAAAGTATACTGTCAGTACGCCCGGCAGAATCAGAAAGCAGAAAATGCCCCCCTGCTTGCTCCGCCGGGCCACCTCGTTGGCCAGCACCAGTCCCGTGAATACCAGCAGCCACCCCAGCAGCTGCCAGCCCGCTCCGGCGCCGTAAACCTGGAATAACATATGAAAAATTCCTCCTGATTACTTTTATGACACACAATTTATCAGGTATGGCTCACCCATTCCCGGACCTGCTTCTCCAGCCAGTCCGTCCAGACGTCCATGCCCTCCCCGGTCCTGGCGGAGACGGGGAAAATTTTCAGCCGCGGGTTGCGCATATGGGCGTATTCCCGAACCTTCTCCAGATCGAAGTCAAAATAGGGAAGTACGTCTATCTTGTTGATCAGCAGCACATCGCAGACTGTGAAAATCAGCGGGTACTTCAGAGGCTTGTCGTGCCCCTCCGGTACGGAAAGAATCATGGCGTTCTTCACCGCTCCGGTGTCAAATTCCGCCGGACACACCAGATTGCCCACGTTTTCCAGCACTGCCAGATCCAGCTCCGCCGTTCCCAGCTCCCGCAGACCCTGCTCCGTCATTCCCGCGTCCAGGTGGCACATGCCGCCGGTGTGGAGCTGAACGCTGCGTACCCCGGCGCTGGCAATGGCCGCCGCATCCACGTCGGAGTCGATGTCCGCCTCCATCACGCCGATGCGCAGCCGGTCCTTCAGCCGCTCGATGGTGCGCAGAAGGGTGGTGGTCTTCCCTGAGCCGGGGGAGGACATGAGGTTGAGCAGGAAGGTCCCCTCCCGCTTCAAGGTCTCCCGCAGACGGTCCGCCTCCCGGTTGTTGTCCGCGAAAACGCTTTGCTTGATTTCAATGATCTTATATGGTTCCATGGCCTTCTCCTGTCATGTAATGGCGATTTCCTTCAGCTCTATCTCGTTTCCCTGGGTCAGACAGGTCCGGGCGCTGCCGCAGTGGGGGCAGATTTTTCCCTGGGGCACCGTGGGATAGTTCTGTCCGCAGTCCTGGCAGACGGTGAGCGCAGGGATGGTCTCGATGATCAGCCGGGCCTCCTTCATCCGCTCCGTCCGCTTTACCGCCCAGTCCCAGCAGCTGGTGAGCTCGCGGGGGATGGCTCCGGAAACCTCTCCCAGCTTCAGGGTAACGGAAGCCACCTGCTCCGCCCGGTTTTCCGCCGCCGCCTTTTCCGCCATGCCGATGACGTGGAACACAATTCCCAGCTCATGCATGGCTTACCTGCGCTTCCTGGCGGCCTTTTTGATTTTGAGTTCACGTTTGACCATGTAGGGGAGAATGGCCTTCATCTTGTCCTCCGCCTTCACCATGGTGCTGCACTCCGGCCGCTCCCGGTGAAGATGGATGGCGTCAAAGCCGCACTTGGTGGTGCACAGGCCGCAGCCGATGCACTTGTTGGGGTCCACCACCGACGCGCCGCAGCCCAGGCACCGGGCGGTTTCCGCTTTGACCTGCTCCTCGGTGAAGGTTTCCCGGCCGTCCCGGAAGGTGCGGCGCAGGGCCTCGTTGTATCCCGGCTTTTGACGGGGGGCGGTGTCGTAGTTGAGGTCGATGAGGGCATTTTTCTTGTCCAGCTCGATGAACTCCCGGCGGTTGCGGCCGATGGTCAGGCTGGTATCCGGCTGCACGAACCGGTGGAGGGATACGGCGGCCTCTTTGCCGGCGGCAATGGCGTCGATAGCAAACTTTGGCCCGGTGTATACGTCGCCGCCCACAAAGATGTCGGGCTGGGCGGTCTGGTAAGTCAGCCTGTCGGCCAGAGCGCCCTGACCACGGCCCAGCTCCACCTTGCTGCCCTTCAACAGATCGCCCCAGAGGATGGACTGGCCGATGCTCAAAAATACACGGCGGCAGGGGATCGTGATGGTGTCGTCCTCGTTGTAGCTGGGATTGAAGCGCCCCTCTCCGTCCCAGACGGAGACGCATCTTTTCAGAACGATACCGGTGACTTTCCCGTTTTCCGTGAGAATTTCCTTGGGACCCCAGCCGCACTCCATCGTCACGCCGTCCTCTGCGGCTTCCTCCAGTTCCTCCTCGGAGGCTGGCATTTTGTCCTGGGGCTCCAAACAGAACATCTTCACGCTTTCCGCTCCGCAGCGCACAGCGGAGCGGGCCACGTCCACGGCTACGTTGCCGCCGCCCACTACCACTGCGGCGCCTTCCACGGGATAGCGCTCGTCCCCGCCCACAGTGCGCAGGAAATCTACTGCGGTCATGACGCCCTCCGCGTCTTCCCCGGGGATGCCGGCCTTCCGGCCGCCCTGACAGCCGATAGCGATGTAAAAAGCCTTATAACCCTGGGCGCGGAGCCCGTCCAGAGTCACATCCTTTCCAACCTCCACGCCGCACCTGATTTCCACGCCCATCTGGCGGATAATGTCAATTTCCGCGTCGATGACGTCTTTTTCCAGCTTGAAGGAGGGGATGCCGTAGCGGAGCATGCCGCCGGGTTTCTCGTTCTTTTCAAAGACGGTGGGCTTGTAGCCCTTTTCCGCCAGATAGTAAGCGCAGCTCAGACCCGCCGGACCGGCGCCGATGACGGCGATCTTCTCCTCAAAACCTCCCTGCACCTTGGGGATCACCGGGGTGGGGATAAAGCGGTGCTCCGCGTCCATATCCTGCTGGGCGATGAAGCGTTTGACTTCGTCGATGGCCACCGCCTGGTCTACGGTACCCCGGGTGCAGGCGTCCTCGCACCGGCGGTTGCACACCCGGCCGCAGACGGCAGGGAAAGGATTCTCGCGCTTGATGAGCTGGAGGGCTTCCCGGTACTTGCCCTGAGCGGCGAATTTCAGATAGCCCTGGACGGCGATATGGGCCGGGCAGGCGGTCTTGCAGGGGGCGGTGCCGGAATCATAACAATTGATTCGGTTTTTGTCCCGGTAGTCCACGCTCCACTTCTCCGGACCCCATTTCACCTCGTCGGGAAGCTCCTGCCGGGGATACTGGACGGGGCCGTCTTTGGTACACAGCTTCTGGCCCAGCTTCACCGCGCCGGCGGGGCAAACCTCCACGCACCGGCCGCAGGCCACGCAGCTTTCCGCCTCCACCCGGGCCACGTAGGCCGACCGGCTCATGTTGGGGGTGTTGAACAGCTGGCTGGTGCGCAAGGCGTTGCAGACGTTGACGTTGCAGTTACAAATGGCAAAGATTTTCTGTTCGCCGTCGATATTGGTAATCTGATGGACGAAGCCGTTTTCCTCCGCCCGGCAGAAGATGTCCAAAGCCTCCTCCTTGGTGATGTACCGGCCCCGCTTGGTTTCCACGATGTAGTCGGCCATATCCCCCATGGCGATGCACCAGTCGTCGGCGCAGTCGCCGCAGCCCTCTCCCAGTTTGGCCCGGGAGGGACGGCAGGAGCACATGCTGGCGGCATACTTGCCCTCGTACTTGTCCATCCAGTAGGAGATGTGCTCAATGCTGAGGGTCTGGTTTTCCGCCTCGATGGCCTTCTCTACGGGGATCACATGCATGCCGATGCCCGCGCCGCCGGGGGGCACCATGGGGGTGATTTTCTCCAGGGGCAGAAAAGTCATTCGCTCAAAGAAGGCCGCCACTTCCGGGTTGCGGTCAATGTCCTCCTGCCGCATGTTGAAAAATTCGGCGCTGCCGGGCACATACTGCGGCAGAACGTACCGCTTTTCGTGGCCGGGATTCTTCCCGTCCAGATTCTCCCAGTTGTACTCGATGAGTCCCACCCAGGCCATCTCGTCCAGCAGCTTTTGCAGCTTTTCCGGCTCCATGCCGGTAAGCTTCTGGATCTGCTGGAAGGTCTTGGGCTTTCTCACCTTCATTTTCAGGGCCACGTCCGCCATCTCGTCCGTCACCCGTCCCGCCAGGCCCCAGTACTCCGGATCGTCTCCGGTGACGCCATGGAGCTTGGCGGACACCCGGTCGGTAATCATCTGGCCCAGCTTGAGAATTTTCTCTCTGGGCTGGTCTGTCCGGGGAATCTGGAAGGACAGTCTGCTCTCATCCAGAGGCATGTTGGATTTGGTCTGCTTCCCCATCTTCTCAATTTCCTCCTCTTTTCGTTCTGCTCTTTTGGGGAGACTTTCGCCTGCCCCAACCAGGGGGGATTGATTTATGTCTTGCTGTACCGTCTATTTTATGATATTTTAATAGGGAAGTAAAGGTCCGTTTATTGTCTATTCTTCATAAAGTTATTTGGCTCGGATTTTAAGGTCGTGGTCAGACCAGAAGGAGGACCTCCGTGGAATTCAAGGAAATCGTGGCTCCCTCCATCCGGGAGCTGTTTGTTCAGCAGATCACGGGAATGATTCTTTCCGGGCAGCTGCGCCCGGGAGACCGGCTGCCCACAGAGAGGGAGCTGGCCGACGGGATGAAAATCAGCAAGTCCGCCGTCCACGAGGGTATCCGGGAACTCCACCGGCAGGGATTTCTGGACGTGGCCCGCCGCCAGGGAGTCACCGTAGCAGATTACGCCCAGACCGGTACGCTGGACACCCTGCTGGCCATCATGCATTACCACGGCGGACAGCTGGACGCGAAGACCTGCCGGAGCATTCTGCAAGTACGTTACTATCTGGAGGGTCCTGCCTTCCAGGAGCTGGCCGCCTGCCGCACCCGGGAGGATCTGAAGCGCCTGGAGGAGTTGTACCAGCAGGCGGAGGAGGCGGCCCGGGAGGACGTCTACGCCTTTGCGGACGCCATGTTCCGTTACCACCGGACGGTCGCCTTCCTCAGCGGCAACTCCATCACGCCCCTGATTCTCAACGCCTTCGCCCCGGTGAGCCGGGAGTTCTGGCGGGCGTATATCGAGGCTTTCGGTGTGGAATCCTGCCTGGAGCGGCTGCGGGCCTTCACGGACTGCATACGGTCCGGGGACGGGAATCGCGCCTGCAAGCTGCTGATGGAGGGCCTGCGGGAGTTTGAGCGGAGAACAGAGCGGACGGGGTTCATGCGGGTAAACTGATCTTCTTCTTGAGAAGGGAGCTGCCGGAAGTCATCGGCACTGGGAAATATTTTACCGGAAGATTGGTATTGCTATGGAATTTCCCGGACATCCATGGTATACTAAAAAAGAAAATGCGACGAGAAAAGGAGACTGCCATGGATTTGATGGAGACAACTCTGTCCAGTGAGAGAATTTTTGATGGCCGCGTCCTGCATATCCGGCGGGACACGGTCCGCCTGCCCGGCGGAGGCGAGTCTATACGGGAGGTGGTGGACCATCCCGGCGGCGTGTGCGTTCTGGCGCTGGACGATGAGAACCGGGCTCTGCTGGTCAGCCAGTTCCGCTACCCCTACCGGCAGGTTCTGCGGGAACTGCCCGCCGGAAAGCTGGAGTACGGCGAAGACCCGGAAGCGGCAGCCGTCCGGGAGTTGGAGGAGGAGACCGGGGCTACAGCCGGAGAGTTCCGCTCTCTGGGGGAGCTGTACCCCTCCCCTGGCTACTGCGGGGAGATCATCCGCATGTATCTGGCCCGGGATCTGACCTTTGGAGAAACTCACCTGGACGAGGATGAGTTTCTGAATCTGGAGCGGGTTCCCTTCGGCGAACTGGTGGAGCAGGTGCTTTCCGGGGAGATCCGGGATGCCAAGACCATCGCCGCAGTGCTCAAGGGAAAGCTGCTGCTGGGACTGTGACGCCCGCGCCCCGGCGCGGCAAAGGAGACGATATGGGAGAAAAAAAGACCGTTCTCATTGTGGAGGACGAGAAGAGTATTGTGGACATTGTCCGCTTCAATTTGGAGAGAGAGGGCTATGCCACGCTGACAGCCTATGACGGCGAGTCCGGGCTGGCCTCCGCCCGGGAGAACCGCCCGGATCTGATTCTTCTGGATGTGATGTTGCCGAAGATGATCGGGTTTGATGTGTGCCGGGTTCTGCGGGAGGAGGGGGACAACGTACCGGTCATCATCCTCACCGCCCGGGAGGAGGAGGCAGACAAGGTCCTGGGCCTGGAGATCGGCGCGGATGACTACATTACAAAGCCCTTTTCCATGCGGGAGCTGATGGCCCGGGTGAAGGCGAATATCCGCCGTACCGCCATGGGACATGTGGAGTCCGCAGCCGCGCCTGCGGCAGGCGGTCTGACCATTGATCCGGAGAACTACCAGGTCAGCAAACACGGCAAGCCCATTGCCCTGACCCAGCGGGAGTATGAGCTGCTGGTCTTTCTGGCCGGTCATCCCGGGAAAGTGTACTCCAGAACCGACCTGATGGAGCAGGTGTGGAATTACGACTATGTGGGCGACGACGTCCGTACCGTGGACGTTACCGTCCGGCGGCTGCGGGAGAAAATTGAGGATGATCCGGCAAATCCGGCTCTGATTCTCACCAGAAGAGGAGTGGGGTACTACTTTGCCGGACAGTGATCCGCTCCGGACCGGAATTTTCCCGCCTTTTGGCAGACAGCCTGTGCGCCCCGCCCGAATGGGCGGGGCGTTTTTGTCCATATGGGAAATTTTAGGTCAATATCTCCCTATAAAAGATAGGTCAAACCGCCATACTGTAACTGGTGATGGTATGACCAGATTACGGACGCTCCGCAAAGAGCGGGGCTATACGCAAATCAAAATGCAGATACTGACGGGAATAGATCAAAGTGATTATTCCAAGCTGGAGACGGGCAAGCGCTATTACACCTATGAGCAGCTGCGCCGCATTGCTCTGGCGCTGGATACCAGTATGGACTATTTGGCGGAGCTTACTGACGATCCACGCCCCTACCCCCGGAAGGACCGGAAATGAAGGGCGGCGGAGTGAACAGAAAGCTTGCGTCCGCCGTTGCGGACCTCCTCTTTCCGCCCAGATGCGCGTTCTGCGGCAGTCTGGTAGAGCGCGGAGACGTTTGTCCAGACTGCGAAGGAATCCTTCCTTTCCGGAGGGAGGAGGATTCCCTCCAGCTCATCGGAGAGACCGGCTTCCGCTGCGCCCTGGCGCTTTACTATGACGGCCCGGTACGGGAAGGGATCAGAGCGCTGAAATTTGGAGGGAAGTCCTGGCGGGCCAGAGTTTTTGCCCGCTATCTCGCCCAGACGGCGGCAGAGCGGCTGGGCGGGGAGTTCGACGCGGTGACGTTCGTCCCCGTCAGCCTCCGCCGGAATTTTGAGCGGGGCTTCGACCAGGCCCGCCTTCTGGCGGAGGAAACCTCCCGCCTCTGGGGCCTCCGGGCGGAACCGGTTCTGAAGAAGATCCGCCATACCCGGGCCCAGTCCTCGCTGAACGACCCGTCGGACCGGATGCGGAACATAAGGAACGCCTACGCCGTTCCCCGTCCGGATCGGGTGCGGGGCCGCCGGTTTCTGCTTATTGACGACGTGTGTACTACCGGCAGCACCATGTCCGCGGCGGCGGACGCATTGCTGGCGGCGGGAGCGTCCAGCGTAGTATGCGCGGCTCTGGCAGGAGGCCATCAGAAGGAATCCGGGAAATCCTTGGGATAATTTGGCAAATTTTAAGAAAGAAAGTCCTGCCAATCGCTTGCAAAATTTGGACGGGCTTAGTATAATGAATTTTTAGAGTATCAGCAAATAAATTGCTCAAAATAGAATGGACAACTGACGAGGTGGAAAAGTATGTGCGCTATCGCGAAAGATATCGGGATTGACCTGGGTACTGCTTCCGTATTGGTATATGTGAAAAATAAAGGCATCGTTCTCAACGAGCCCTCCGTGGTGGCTATGGACAAGAATACGGGCAAGCTGCTGAAGGTGGGCGAGGAAGCCCGTCAGATGCTGGGCCGCACTCCCGGCAACATAGTTGCCATCCGCCCTCTGCGGGAGGGCGTGATCTCTGATTATGACATGACTGAGCGGATGCTCAAGGAGTTCATCCGCAAGGTAGCGGGTTTTATGGTTTTCAAGCCCCGGGTCATCATCTGCGTCCCCTCCGGCATCACCGAGGTGGAGGAGCGCGCCGTGGTGGATGCGGGCATACAGTCGGGCTGCCGGAGGGTGTACCTGATTGAAGAGCCCATTGCCGCTGCCATCGGCGCGGGCATTGACATCATGAAGCCGGACGGCCATATGGTTGTAGATATCGGCGGCGGCACCGCCGACATCGCCGTCATCTCCCTGGGAGGCGTGGTGGAGTCCGCCTCCATCAAGGTGGCCGGGGACCAGTTCAACGAGGCCGTGGTGAAATATATGCGCCGCAAACACAATATCCTGGTGGGCGACAGTACGGCGGAGAAAATGAAAATCGCCATTGGCTGCGTCTACCCCCGGGAGGAGGACGCCTTCATGGACGTGAAGGGCCGTTGCCTGCTCACCGGCCTGCCCAAAACCATCACCGTGTCCTCCGCCGAGATGATGGAAGCTTTCGAGGAGCCCACCGAGCGGATTCTGGAGAGCATCCACGCCGTTCTGGAGCGCACGCCGCCGGAGCTGGTGGCGGATGTATCCACCAATGGTATCATGATGACCGGCGGCGGCAGTCTGGTGTACGGCTTTGACAAGCTCATCACTTCCCGCACAGGCATTGCCACCTCCGTGGCGGAGAATGCCATCGCCTGTGTGGCCGAAGGCACCGGCCGGAGTCTGGACATGATCACCGACATGCAGGAGGGTACCATCAATCTCTCCCGCCGCCGTCAGGTGAACTGATTTTCCGGCCGCTGCAATCTTCAGGCTTCCGTATGGCGGCGTTATGTGCGCTTTATCAAGGGTTTGTACGAAAACCAGCCGTCACAGCCGCACCTGCCCGGCACTGCCCGGTTTGAGCGGGCAGGTAAATTAATTGAGCAAAATTCTTCCGCCCTCCGGCCTGTTTTACAAAAATTTGTTTTTCTCTTGCAAAACCGGCTGGAATCTGGTAAGATATTCCAGCGTCCTGCCGTCTGGCGGGATTTCCCCGCGCGATTATCCGTTGGAGGTTTCAATATATGTCTAAAAAACCAATCAGTCAAAAGCACGCGGACAGGGAGAAGCAGGAAAACAGCACTCTGAGCCGTGTATACTATGTATTCCTGCTGGGTTTGGCTGCCGAGTGCTGGCTGTTCCTGGTCTATCGCGGTTACGCTTTCGGGACGCCCCGGTCCATGCTGGCCTGGCACAATGTGCTGGTGGCGGCCACGTGGGTGGGGCTGGCGGCGCTGGTAATCGGAGCTGTGGCCGGTTTCCTCAAGCGGCAGGATCGGAAAATGCGTACCATCATGTCCTGGGCAGCAGGAGCAGGAGCATTTTTCCTGGTATCCAGCTGGGTTGTCACACATTTCTTCAGCAACGGCACCGGCGTCATCGCCATGTGTATTCTGGTGCCCATTGTGGTGGTGCTGGCGCTGGTATATCTGCTCTATCAGCATGAGTGCGCCTTGAGTACGGTGATGCTCAGCGGAGCAATGTTCAGTGTCTGGCTGCGCAGTGCGTCGGCAAATTCCTCGATCTGGCGTCTGCCAGTGATGATTGGCTGCATTGCCGCTGCGGCGGTGGTTGTTGCGGTGTTGTTCCTGGTTTTCAGGGTGCAGAAAGACGGGGGCAAGCTTCTTGGCGTTCAGGTGTTCTCCTCTGAGTGCGATTACCGGGTTCTGTACGGAGTTCTGGGCATCGCGGCAGCTGCGCTGCTTCTGGCGGCTGCTGTAAGCGTTACTGCCTATTATCTTTTGTGGGCATTAGCTGTGCTACTGTTTGCGGAGCTGGTGTTCTATACGACCAAGCTGATGTAACATTTTTGACCTTTAAAGGCGCTATCCCCCGGGGTAGCGCCTTTGGCGTGCCAAGAGGAGGGAGCCTGTGGACAAGTACTCCGTACTCAAGCAATACTTTGGCCACGACGCCTTCCGCCCCGGCCAGGAGTCACTGGTGGACGCGGCTCTGTCGGGCCGGGATGTTCTGGGCATCATGCCTACCGGCGGCGGCAAGTCCCTGTGCTATCAGGTTCCGGCCCTGCTGCTGCCGGGCGTGACGCTGGTGATCTCACCGCTGATCTCTCTGATGAAGGACCAGGTGGCGGCGCTGGAAGCGGCAGGGATCTCTGCCGCCTTTCTTAACAGCTCCCAGGACCTGGAGGAGTCCCGGCGGGTGTGGAGTGTGCTGCGGCGAGGCGGATGCCGTCTGCTGTATGTGGCGCCGGAGCGGCTGGAAAACCAGAGATTCCAGGAGCTTATGGGATCGCTGGACATTCCTCTGGTGGCGGTGGATGAGGCGCACTGCATCTCTCAGTGGGGACAGGACTTCCGGCCCAGCTATCTGCGTATTGCGGCGTTCGTGGCCTCTCTGCCCAGACGGCCGGTGCTGGCGGCCTTTACAGCCACGGCGACTGCCCGGGTGCAGGGGGATATCGCCGTACGGCTGGGTCTGGAGAACCCGGAGCGGGTGGTAACAGGCTTTGACCGGCCTAACCTGTTTTTTGACGTACAGCGTCCTGGCCGGAAAAAACTTCCGGCGCTTCTGGCACTGCTGGACCAGCGGCGGGGAAAAAGCGGCGTGATTTACTGCGCCACCCGCTCCGCCGTGGAGCGGGTCTGCCAGGAGCTGGAGGTCCATGGCTTTTCCGTCACCAGGTATCACGCGGGATTGAGCGAAGAGGAGCGGCGGAGCAATCAGGACGGCTTTCAGTTTGACCGCCGTCAGATCATGGTGGCTACCAATGCCTTTGGCATGGGTATTGACAAGTCCAACGTCAGCTTTGTCATCCACTACAATATGCCCAAGAATCTGGAGTCCTATTATCAGGAGGCGGGTCGTGCCGGGCGGGACGGCGAGGCGGCGGACTGTATCCTTCTCTACAGCGACGGCGATGTGGCCACAGCCAGAGCGCTTCTCTCCCGAGGACAGGAAGGTCAGCCGGACTCCCTGGAAATGGGCCGGCTGCGGACAATGGTGGATTATTGCAAGGGCGGCGGGTGTCTTCGGGGCCGTATTCTGGACTACTTCGGCCAGTCCCACCCGGAGCGCTGCGAAAACTGCGGCAGCTGCCGGGGCGTTTACACCGAATCGGACATCACAGTTCCCGCTCAGATGATCCTCTCCTGTATCAAGAGGGTCCGGGACAGACTTGGTTACTATGTGGGCGCGGCTCTTATTGTCCAGATTCTGCGGGGCGGCGGCAGCCGGCGGATCAAAGAACTGGGGTTGGATCAACTGTCTACCTACGGCCTGATGAGAGAGGTGCCCCAGGAGCGGGTAAGGGCTTATCTGGACTGTCTGGAGGCCCAGGGATACGTCTATACCGATCCTGAGCACGCCACCCTCCGGCCCGGCGGTCAGGCGGGTGCGGTGCTGTTTCATGGAGAACGGGTCGCCATGGTTACCCGGGTGGAGCAGGAGCCTGCTCCGGCAGCCCGGCAGAAGCTGGCGGCCTCTCTGCCGGCAGACGAGGGACTGCTGGCGGTTTTGAAGGCGGAACGGACCCGGCTGGCCCGGAGGGAGGACGTACCGCCCTACATCATCTTCTCCAATGCCGCCCTGACGGACATGGCTGCCAAGGCGCCCAAGACAATGGAGGAATTTCTGGAGGTCTCCGGTGTGGGCCAGGTGAAAGCCCAGCGGTATGGCGCGGAGTTCCTGGCAGTGATCGCCGGATACTGGCAAAAGAAATAAACACAGCTCACCGGGAGAAATTTTCCCGTGGGCTGTGTTTATTTTCGTATGATCTCCATTGGGCGGTCCTCCCATTCACCGCAGAGAGAAAAACAATCCTCCAGACCCTCGGTGATGGCGGCGGTGCCGTTCTCACTCAGAAATATTGCGTCAAAATCCTGGCGAAAACGCCAGTAGTCCACCGCCTTCTCCCGGCCCATGACAAACAGCGCGGTGGACAGGGCGTCCCCCATAATCCCCCGGTCCGTGACAACGGTCACAGAATGCAGGCCTGTTTCCGCCGGGCGTCCGCTGGCAGGGTCCATAATGTGGATATAAGTCTCACCGTTCTGCACAAAGTAGCGTTGATAGCCGCCGGAGGTAATCACTGCCTTGTCTGCGATTTCCAGTGCGCCCGCGTATCCCCCCTCCGGAGCCTGCACCGCGACCCGCCAGGGAGAGCCGTCGGGTTTGGTCCCCAGCGCCTGAACGTTGCCCCCCAACTCCACAATGGCGGATGTCACTCCGGCGGAGCGGAACAGCTCCATCAGCCGGTCCCCGGTCCAGCCCTTGGCCACAGCCCCCAAATCCAGCTCCATTCCCTCCGGGAGAGTCACCCCTTCTTCTGTCAGGGCGACCTGGGTGTAGTCCACTTTTTCCAGCAGAGCCCGCAGCTCTTCCTGCTCCGGCACCCGGTAGTCCCCTGTGGTGAACCCCCAGGCCCGGACCACCGGGTAAATGGTCACGTCCAGCGCCCCCCCTGTGCTCTTGCACAAGGCCAGGGCTTCCGCCAGCAGGGCCTGGGTTTCCTCCGACAGAGAGACCGTTTCCCCGCCGCTGTGGTTAACGCGGTAGAGCTCGCTGTCCGTATCGGTGACAGACAGCAGCTCATCCAGCTCCGCAATCAGACCGACGGCCTGCTGGAGGCTCTGTTCAGCCTCTTCCCGAGGCTGGTGATAGATGGTCATGGCCATATACGTATCCATAGCGGTCAGCTCCCGGCTGGCGGGGCCGCAGGGCTCTCCGTGGGCGTGGGGCTTGCAGCCGGCCAGCAGAAGCAGTGCCAGCAAACAAATCCAAAAACGGGACAGCTTCATGAACAGCAGTCCTCCTGTAATATTTTTGCTCCATTATACACTCTTTTTTCACGGATGGCAAGAAAGGGCTTGACAAATCTGGAGAATGGGCTACAATAAGACAGGCATATGTCATGACATATATCAGACTGATAAAGCAGGTACATCAAAATGGAAAAGATAACAGCGTTTCTCAAACGAAAAAACATCGTTCTCTCCGCCAAACGGTACGGCATTGACGCCATGGGGGCCATGGCGCAGGGGCTGTTCTGCTCCCTGCTCATCGGCACCATTGTCAAGACGCTGGGAGAACAGGCGGGCATTCCCTTCCTGGTGGATGTGGGAGGCTATGCTTCCGCTATGAGCGGCGCGGCCATGGCGGTTGCCATCGGCTTTGCCCTCCAGGCCCCGCCGCTGGTGCTGTTCTCCCTGGCCACAGTGGGCTGCGCCGCCAATGCTCTGGGCTCCACCAGTCTGATCCCTGATCAGGACGGAGCGGGGGGACCTCTGGCAGTGCTGTTCATCGCCGCTATCGCCGCCGAATGCGGCAAGGCGGTGAGCAAGGAAACCAGAGTGGACATTCTAGTGACGCCCCTGGTGACAATCCTGGTGGGCGTTGGGCTCTCTGCCTGGTGGGCCCCGGCTATTGGTACCGCCGCCACAGCAGTGGGCGGCGTCATCATGTGGGCGACGGAGCTTCAGCCTTTTCTGATGGGAATCATCGTCTCAGTTTTGATGGGCATGGCGCTGACGCTGCCGATCTCTTCGGCAGCCATTTGCGCGGCCTTTGGACTGACGGGACTGGCCGGAGGAGCGGCGGTGGCGGGGTGCTGCGCCAATATGGTGGGCTTCGCGGTGCTCTCCTTCCGGGAAAACAGCTGGAGCGGACTAGTGAGCCAGGGGCTGGGTACCTCCATGCTGCAAATGGGGAACATTGTGAAAAACCCTCGAATCTGGCTGCCTGCTATTCTTACCTCAGCCGTTACAGGGCCCATTGCCACCTGCTTGTTTGAAATGGAGATGAACGGCCCGCCGGTGTCCTCCGGCATGGGCACCTGCGGACTGGTGGGACAGATTGGCGTATGGACCGGGTGGTTGTCCCCCAGTGAGAGAGCCGTTGCCAAGGGTGCGGCAGCCATTGCGCCGGGAATGACGGACTGGCTGGGGCTGATTTTGATTTCTTTTGTTCTCCCGGCTGTTTTGTGCTGGGCCTTCGGATTGTTCTTCCGGCGAATCGGGTGGATCAAAGAGGGAGACCTGATGCTGACAGAGTAAGAACCTGTATTCATAACCATGTAACGCCGTCTGGCCAGTCTTTTTCCCGCCATACGGCATTACATTTTCTTGTCATACGACAGCATGCCTGCAAAAATTTGCCTTGTCTTGCAAAAAACTTCTTACTGCTGGGCGTATTGTCAATGATCAGACAGAGCCCCTGGTATAAAAATTGCCCCCTCTGTGAGAGACCGTGAAAAACACAGTCTGTCATAGAGGGGGCATATTACAGAGCGCTTCTGCTTTTTACGCCATCTCCTCGGTGAGCCGGCAAATCTCGTCAATATATCCGCCGATGGTTTCAATGGTATCCAGCAGCGGCGTATCGGTGGAGATGTCCACCCCCGCCATCCGGGCCAGCTCTAATGGCGTTCTGGTACCGCCTGCGGCCAGAACCTGTTTCCAGTCCTCCACAGCAGGCTGTCCTTCGGCTTCAATCCGCTTGCACGCCTGAGTGGCGATCGTAAGCCCCGCGCTGTAGGTGTAGGAGTACAGCCCCATGTAGTAGTGCGGCTGGCGCATCCAGGTCAGCTCCGCGCCCTCCGTCAGCTCCACGGCATCACCCCAGAACTTCTCCAGAGTTTCCCGCATCAGCCGGTTCAGGGTCTCCGCCTGAACCCCGCCGCCAGTGTCCACGATCTTGTAGACCTCCCGCTGATAGGCCGCCTCCAGCAAATGGGTGACGAAATTATGGTAGTAGGTGTTGCTCACCATATTGCTGAGGACCCACCGGCGGAACCGCTTGTCCGGGTTGGTTTTCAGCAGGTAGTGGGCCAGCAGCAGCTCGTTCATGGTGGAGGGGGCCTCCACGAAGTAGGTGGAGACGTTGGTGCCGAATACAGACTGGGCTTCGTTGCACCGCTTGAAGTGCCCGGCATGGCCCAGCTCGTGGGCCAGGGTGAATACGTCGCTCATCTGCCCCTGCCAGGTCAACAGGATGTAGGAGTGGTTCCCATAGGGGCTGGCGCAGAAGCCGCCGGTAGATTTCCCCTGGTTCTGTGCGAAGTCCACCCAGCGCTCCCGGTAGGCGGCGCGGATCATCTCCTGATAGTCCTTCCCCATAACGGAGAGGCCCTCGACGATATACTTCCGGGACTCCTCGATGGTCACTGGCGGCACATAGCCCGGGTCCACCGGCAGCTTCAGGTCGGCGTAGGTCATCCTGTCCAGACCATGGATCTTTTGCAGAAGTCTGGCGTATTTCCGCATATGGGGAGCCAGTTTCTCCATGATGAGGTCGATCTGCCGGTCGTACAGGCTCCGGTCCACCTTCTGCCAGAAGAGCAGATAGTCAAACACGGACTTGTGGCCCCGCTGGTCCGCGATGATTTTTTCCCCCTGTACGGCGGCCTGATAGGCGGCGGCGGTGACATTCTCATACTCCCGAAGTTTTCCATAAAACGCTTTGTACGCCTCCCGGCGGACCTCGGTGCGGGGATCGTATTCATATTTGTCTTCATAGAGGGAGTAGCCCAGAGGATGCTCCTCCCCCTCCGCGCGGAAGGCGGGAAATTTCATATCCGCCAGCTTGGCCATGTTGTAGATCTGATAGGGTGCGCTGACGGCGGGCCGTAAGGCCGCCAGTACCCGCTCGGTCTCCGGCTGGAGCTGATAGGGTTTCTGCCGCAGCAGGTCCTCCAGATAGGGCTGATTGGGACCGCCCAGGGCGGCGGCTTGGCGCAGCAGGGTCTCGTCCTGAGCAATGATCTCGCTGTCAATGAAGCTCAGGCGGCTGACCATCTGAGCTTCCAGGCGGCTGTAAGCGTCGCTGCGCTCCTGGAGAGAGGCGTCGCCGTAGTCTACAGAGGCAGCCAGACTGCAATACTCCACAGTGAGGATCACCAGCTCTTCCCACGCTCGGTATTTGTCCAGACATGCCTGAATGGCCTCTGCTGTGGTCAGCCTGCCTTTGTAGTCCCGCTCGATCTCCTCCGCCAGCAGGCGAACCTTTTCCGCATCCGCCCGCCACTTCTCCTCGTTGTCATACAGTGCCGTCAGGTCCCACGTCAACTCCGTGGGGACATCTTTTCTCTTGATTAGTTCCATTGGTTTTGCTCCTTCCTGTGGGATAATGCCTGTATTATCCCACCGCCGGCGAGTATTGTCAAGCGCCTGGCGGGACTGCTCCGGTTCAGGCTGCCGTCATGATCAGCCTGCAGGAAGCAGAAACCCGGAAGTCCGCTGCTTTGCCATCGGAGGCTGCCAGCGTCCCGGTTGGCAAGCTGAAGAATGCCGGTATCAACGTGATATTGGTCGACTATACACGGTACATCCTCCGGCAAAAGGCAAAAAATTGTTAGGATTGCGGGTTGAAATGGGAAAAATCTTGGTATACAATAAGCAAGCTGAAAAAGAACCACCATTCTGTGAGAGAAAGAGGTCTTCTGCGTGAAGAACGAAAAACTGAGAAACGTAGCTATCATAGCCCACGTGGACCACGGCAAAACCACCCTGGTGGACGAGATGCTCAAGCAGGGCGGCGTCTACCGGGAGAATCAGGAAGTCGTGGACCGCGTCATGGACTCCGGTGATCTGGAGAGAGAGCGGGGCATCACCATTCTGGCCAAAAACCCCGCCATCCAGTACGGCGACACCAAGATCAACATTGTGGACACCCCAGGCCACGCCGACTTTGGCGGCGAGGTGGAGCGGATTTTGAAAATGGTCAACGGCGTCATCCTTTTGGTGGACGCCGCCGAGGGCCCCATGCCCCAGACCCGCTTTGTCCTGTCCAAGGCCCTGGAGCTGGGCCACCGGGTGATCGTGGTTGTCAACAAGATTGACAGGCCCGACCAGCGGATTTACGAGGTCATCAACGAATGCGGCGATTTGCTCATTGATCTGGATGCCACCGACGAGCAGCTGGACAGCCCCATGCTTTTCTGCTCCGCCCGCCGGGGCATCTGCTCCTACCACCCCGAAGATCTGGGTACGGACCTCAAGCCTCTTTTTGAAACCATACTCAATTATATTCCGGCCCCGGAGGCGGATGTGGAGGCCCCCTTCCAGATGCTGGTCAGCTCCATTGACTACAATGAGTTTGTAGGCCGTATTGCGGTTGGCCGCATTGAGCGGGGAACCATCAGGCAGAACCAGGAGATCGCCGTCTGCAACTATCACGATCAGGACGCCGCTCCTAAAAAGGCCAAGGCCGTCAGCATTTACGAGTTTGACGGTCTGAGCAAGAAAGCTGTCACCGAGTCCTCCGCCGGTAATATCATCGCCATGAGCGGCATCGGAGATATTACCATCGGCGACACCATCTGCGCCGTCGCCAGCCCGGAGCCTCTGCCATTTGTGAAGATTTCCGCTCCCACCATGGAGATGACCTTCTCCATCAACGACTCTCCCTTCTGCGGCCGGGAGGGCAAATTTGTTACCTCACGCCAGATCCGGGACCGCCTTTTCCGGGAGACGCTGAAGGACGTATCCCTGCGGATCACGGAGATCGAGGGAGCCATGGACGCCTTCAACGTGGCAGGCCGGGGAGAGATGCACCTGTCTATTCTCATTGAAACCATGCGCCGGGAGGGTTATGAGTTCCAGGTTTCCCCGCCCCGGGTGCTCTACCAGGAGATCGACGGCGTGCGCTGCGAGCCCATTGAGCGTCTGGTGGCCGACGTGCCCGCCGACAGCGTGGGCGCGGTGATTGAGAAGATGGGATCCCGGAAGGGCGATCTGGTGGAGATGACCCCTGTAGGCGACCGGATGAAGCTGGAATTCCTGGTGCCCGCCCGCGGACTGTTTGGCTACCGCAACGAGTTTCTGACAGATACCCGGGGCGAAGGCATCATGGCCTCCATTTTTGACAGTTATGCCCCTTACAAGGGAGATCTGAGCCGCCGGAATACCGGCAGCCTCATCGCCTTTGAAACCGGCGAGTCCATTACCTACGGCCTCTTCAACGCTCAGGAGCGCGGCGCGCTGTTCATCGGCGCGGGGGTGCCCGTCTACGCCGGTATGGTGGTGGGCGTCAGCCCCAAGCAGGAGGACATCACCGTCAACGTCTGCAAGAAAAAGCAGCTGACTAACATGCGGGCCAGCGGCAGCGATGATGCTCTGCGTCTGGTACCCCACCGGGTGCTGAGTCTGGAGCAGTGCCTGGAGTTTCTGGCGGACGACGAACTGCTGGAGGTTACGCCCAAGAGCCTGCGTATCCGCAAGCGCATTCTGGACCATGAAAAACGGATGAAAGCCCTGAAAGGCGGCAAAAAATAACAAACGGCAGCAAACAGCGGCGGTTGATACCCCTTCTGTATCAGCCGCCGCTGTTCAATCGTTTGTTTGAATACAAAATGTATTTTTGCAACCGGACTTGCAGGAATATCCTGTTTCTCTCCATTTCCCGTGAGAATTACACAAAACCTGTCCGGGCATGGCGGACACTCTTCTGGTATATCTGATTTTTTTACCGAAATATCTTTGAAATGCGGCACATTTCCTGGCTGTTCTTTCCCAGGGATTTGGATGAAAAAAGTTTACATAAAGAATCGGATAATTTCAAGTACCAGAAGTTATAAACAATTTCCACAGAGTTTTCCACAACGCTTTTGTCCCTTGTTCCAACGGGTCCAAGAGGTTTTCCCCAGGATGTTGAAAACCCGGAAACCCTGGTTTTCCGCTGATAACGCGCCAGGGTTTGTTGACATAACGACAGCTTTTGCATGTTTGTGTCATTTCTCCGTCTTTCCCGCCATACCTGGAGGGAGAATCAGACCGTCTCCCCTCCGGCCTGACGGATGGCCTCCAGCGCCAGCTCCAGCGTGGGATCGGAGGTGGGAAAATCCAAATGGTATAGCCGGACTGCCAGAGGAAGCTCCGTACAGCCCAGAATCAGCGTTTCCGCTCCCTGATGGAGCAGATCCTCCATGGTTTGCCGGACCGGACCGGAGTCATAGGTCCGCCTGCCCGCTTTTACCCCCTGATAGATCATGTCCATCAGCGCCTTCTGTCCTGCCGGATCCGGAGTGAGCAGAGAGATGCCGGAATTCTCAAAACATTTTTGATAGATGCCGGTCTGTATGGTGCCATCGGTGGCCAGTAGTCCCGCCTGCTGGATTCCCTTCCTCCGGAGCGCCTGCACCATGATCCGGATCATGTGGAGCACCGGAATGGATACCGAAGACTGCACCGCGTCATAAAAATAGTGGGCGGTGTTGCATGGCATAATCAGCAGCTCCGCGCCCTGACGCTCCAACCCCCTTGCGCTGGATCTCAGCTCCGGAGCCGGATCCTCGCCGCCTTGGAGAATGGCTGCTGTTCGATCCGGAATCCGGGTGTTGCTGTCGATCAGCACCCGCAAGTGCTCCTGATCCCGGGCCGCCCTGGTGTGGGCAATGATTTTCTCAAACAGGTCCGCGGTGGCCAGCGGACCCATGCCGCCCAGAATGCCGATCGTTTTTTTCTTCATAAATAATCCCTCCCCTGCCTGTAGTGTAGCACAGGCAGAGGAGGGATACAAGACGGCTATTGCGGAGCCGGTTCCCGATCCTCCTGCATCAGTCTTCTCAGGGCGGACAAACTCTCCGCCGGCGGAGCGCACATTCCCTCCCGGCAGAGGTGGTACTGTTCGCCTGTCTCAGGAATGGGGTACCGCTCCGACCGAGCGGAGAGATTTGCCAGAGCCCGGGCACTCTCCGGTGTTTTGGCCAGAATGGCCAACCGGTAGGTCTCCCCCACGCCGGCCAGCCAGGGCGGCACGCCAGTTCCGGTGGCATATACCAGCTCCCGGAGGGGATATAGCTGCTCCAGCATCGCCAACAGAGAAAAGCAGTGAGCCGAGGGGAAATCTCTGGCCTCTCCCGCCAACCAGGACAATTGCTTTGCCGCCAGAGAGCGAAACCGCTCCTCTCCGGTCAGCCGGGCCAGCTTGGCCAGAGCCAGTCCTGCCGCTGCCGCCCCGGAGGGGATTCCCGCGTCAGAGGAATCCTTCTGCCGGACGATCAACCGCTCGCTGTTGGAGGCTGTGCGGAAGAACCCTCCGTCCTCCTGATCCCAGAACAGCGCAGCCATCCGGTCCGCCAGACCTGCCGCCTCCCGGAGGCAGGAGGGGGAAAAGTCCGTCTCATACAGCTCCACCAGAGCCCAGCAGTAGAAAGCGTAGTCATCCAGCTGTCCGTCGACGGCTGGCTCCCGATCCCGCCATCGCAGCCACAGGCGGCCGTCGGACCGGGTCAGCCGGGTTTTCAGAAACAGCCGGGCGCTCCGGGCCGCTTGCTGATAGCGCACCTCTCCCAGTACCCGGCTGGCCTTGGCCAGAGCAGCGATCATCATGGCGTTCCAGCTGGTGAGCACCTTGTCGTCCCGGTGAAGTGTCCGCCGCCGCCTGCGAAAGGCGGCCAGCCGGAGACACCGGGCCTCCTGTTCCATCCAGAAGCTTTCGAAGCCGGGATCCGCCAGCAGGTTGGGAATGCTCTTCTCCCCTGCAATGGACAGCCGCTGGCACAGCTCCTGAGCCTCCCCTGTACCCAGGACCTCTTCTGCGTCAGATTGCGCAAGGAGGTAGAACCCGCCCTCCTCGCCGCCGCTGTCCGCGTCCTGACTGCTGGCGAAGCCGCCTCCGGGCAGTCCCAGCTCTGTTGTCACATAATCCAGAGTCCGGCAAGCAATTTCCCGGTAATAGGGCCGCCCGGTCTGGGCGTAGGCCTCCAGATAGGCATAGGCCAGTAGAGCGTTGTCGCAGAGCATTTTTTCAAAATGAGGGGTCCGCCACGCTTCATCGGTGCTGTAGCGGCAGAAGCCGCCTCCGATCTGGTCAAAGATGCCGCCCCGGGCCATCTGGGTCAGGGTGATTTCCGCCATTTCCAGCGCTGCGGAGTCCTCTGCCCGTCGGGCGTATTCCAGAAGAAAGACCAGTATATGCGGAGCTGGAAATTTAGGAGCAGTTCCAAAGCCGCCGTACTCCCGGTCAAACCGCCGGGACAACTCCCACAGTGCTTTTCGAAGCAAAGCGCCGTCCGGCTCTCCGGAGGCCGTCCGGGAGGGAGCGATGTGCCGGGAGACCTCTTGCCCCAGCTCCAGCAGCCGTTTACGGTCCCCATGCCACAGACGTGAAACCTCGTCAAGGAGCTCCAGGAGACCCAGCCGTCCTCCCTGTCCCCTGGGCGGCAGATAAGCGCCAGCCCAGAAGGGCTCCTGCTCCGGGGTCATGAGAATGGTCAGCGGCCAGCCGCCGGAGCCGGTAAGGGCCTGACAGGCAGCCATATACACCCCGTCAATATCAGGTCTCTCCTCCCGGTCCACCTTGATGCAGACAAAGTCCCGGTTCAGCGCTGAGGCTACTTCCTCGTCCTGGAAAGTCTCCCTGCCCATGACGTGGCACCAGTGGCAGGGGGGGGAGTAGCCGATGGACAAAAGGATGGGCTTGTCCTCCCTTTTGGCTTCCAGGAATGCCCCGGGGCACCAGCTCCACCAATGGACGGGGTCTTGGGCGTGCTGAAGGAGGTAGGGGGATTTTTCATATTGCAGGCGGTTTCCCGCCGCTGTAAAGGTTTCTTTCATCTGTTCGTGGTCCTCTCCATACAATTTGCCGGAGCAGATTTTCCGCGTCTGATTTTGCAGCCGGAGGCGCGGTGTGATAAAAAGCGGCCTGCGATGCCCGGCGGTTGTGAAAGTAGTATGGACAGGAGCGGAAGAAACATGAGAAAAGAGCGGCTGTTAAATGTTAGAACATTCCGTGGGACAAGTTTTTTGGCGAAATTTACGCGTTTTTCCTATTGACAACAGAGCGGGAATCATGTAAAATACCGGCAAGTGAATAAAAAGCGATGACGAAGACGGACGGGGCTGTCTGTCCCCAGAGAGCCGGGTATTGGTGAAAGCCCGGCGGCAAGGCGGTCCCAGTGTCCTATCCCTTCCGAGCTGGAGGCCCGAACGTCTGCCGGTCAGGCAAGTAGACGCTTCCCGTAACTGCCGCGTGAGTGCATAGGGCTTGTTGGAGCCCGAAGGGGCGTTCTGTCCGGAACGCAATTTGAGTGGTACCGCGGGTACATGATTTGTTTGTGAACCCGTCTCAAAGAAGGTTTCTTTGAGACGGGTTTTTTATTTTTCTCAGCGCACACATTTTTTCATGGAGGAATCACCCATGGACACAACCCATGTCAACAGTCAGCTGATGGAAGTGGCTTTCCGAATTCGCGAGATGCGGGGTATCTGCGGTTTTTCCGTGGGGGAAATGTCCCGGAAGACCGACACCACCCCCGAGGAGTACCGGGCTTACGAGGGAGGTATGGCCGACCTGCCCTTCACCTTTATCCACAAGTGCTCTCTGGCCTTCGGCATCGGGATCACCGACCTGCTGGAGGGCCACAGCGCCCATCTGTCCAGTTATACCGTCACCCGCAAGGGAGAGGGCCAGCAGACCGCCAGGGAACCCGGTATTGAGATCTCCAATCTGGCCCCCTTCTTCCGCAACAAGCTGGCGGAGCCTTACTACGTCACCTACGACTACGACGAGGCCCAGCAGCACATGCCCATCCACCTTACTACTCACTCCGGTCAGGAGTTTGACATCGTCCTCTCCGGCCAGCTGAAGATCCAGGTGGGCGAGCACACCGAGATTCTCAGGGAGGGCGACAGCATTCTCTATAATTCCTCCACGCCTCACGGTATGATTGCCGTCGGCGGCAGGCCCTGCGTGTTCTGTGCGGTGGTCGTCTCCGGGGAAAAGGCTGACGAGAAAGCTGTCCGCCAGTCCATTGTCCAGGCCCGGTCCAGCGAGGACTATGTCTGCAAAAGCTTTTTTGATGCCAGAGAGGACGAACGGGGAGTGCTCCAGTCCCTGCGTTTTCCCAACGCGGAGAAGTTCAATTTTGCCTTCGACTGCGTGGACGCCATTGCTGCCAGGTACCCAGGCAAGCTGGCCATGCTTCACCTGGACAGGAACAAGCAGGAACGGCGTTTTACTTTCGAGGATATGTCCCGGGCATCCTCCCGCGCGGCCAATTACTTCAAGGCCCTGGGCATCCGGCGGGGCGACCGGGTGATGCTGGTGCTCAAGCGGCACTACCAATTCTGGTTCGCCATCCTTGGCCTCCACAAGCTGGGCGCCATTGCCATCCCCGCCACCAACCAACTCCAGGAGCATGACTTTTCCTACCGCTTCAATGCGGCAGAGGTCAGTGCCATTCTCTGCACCGCTGACGGCGATACAGCCCATCAGGTGGACGTCGCCCAGAAGGACAGCCCAAGTCTGAAGCTGAAAATCATGGTGGGCGGCAGGCGGGAAGGCTGGCATGACTTCGACGAGGAGTATGCCATGTACCGCAGCAAGTTTGAGCGGACGGAGGACGCTCCCTGCGGCAGAGACCTGATGCTGATGTTCTTCACCTCCGGCACCACCGGCTATCCCAAGATTGCCGCTCAGAGCTATCAGTACGCCCTGGGCCACTTTATCACCGCCAAATACTGGCACTGCGTCCACGCCGACGGTCTTCACTTCACCATCAGCGAGACCGGCTGGGGCAAGGCCCTGTGGGGGAAGCTGTACGGCCAGTGGCTGTGCGAAGGAGCGGTATTTACCTATGATTTTGACCGCTTTGACGCCTCCGATATTCTGCCGCTGTTTGCCAGGTACAACATCACCACTTTCTGTGCCCCGCCCACCATGTACCGGATGCTTATCAAGCAGGATCTCAGTCATTACGACCTGAGCAGCATCAAGCACGCCACCACCGCCGGCGAGGCTCTGAACCCGGAGGTATTCCGTCAGTTTGAGAGCCAGACCGGCCTGCAAATCCACGAGGGCTTCGGCCAGACGGAAACCACGCTGTGTATCGGCAATCTGCTGGGCAACAAGCAGAAGATCGGCTCCATGGGCAAGCCTGTGCCCACCTACGATCTGGTTTTGGTGGATGAAAACGACCAGCCCGTCTCTCCCGGTGAGAACGGAGAGATTTGTATCCGCGCCCAGGAGGGCGTGGGCGCACCCGGTCTGTTCTCTGGGTACTACCGGGACGAGGAGCAGACCAGGGAGGTCTGGCACGACGGGCTCTACCACACCCGGGATGTGGCGTGGCAGGATGAGGACGGGTATCTGTGGTACGTGGGACGCCGGGACGACGTCATCAAATCCTCCGGCTATCGGATCGGGCCTTTTGAGATCGAAAGCGTCATTATGGAACTGCCCTATGTACTGGAGTGCGGCGTATCCGCCGCGCCGGACGAGATCCGGGGGCAGGTGGTGAAGGCCAGCATTGTACTGGTCCCCGGTGCCGAGGGTACCGAGGAGCTGAAAAAGGAGATTCAGGACTACGTCAAAAAGCACACCGCGCCGTATAAATATCCCCGGATTGTGGTATTCAAGGAGGAGCTCCCTAAAACCATCAGCGGGAAGATCATGCGGAACAAGCTGTGATGACCGTGGATGCCGTTCGATTTGAAAAAGCGGCGGAGTGCCACGCGGCGCAGATCGCGGCACTGGTCCAGCATACGGTGCGGGAGATATATCCCAAATATTATTTGCCAGAAATTGTAGATGCCTTTTGCAGCCTGCATGATGAAAATGCCGTATTGCAGGACGTCTGGCAGAATGCCGTGTATGGTCTTTGGCTGGGAAACCACTTGATCGGCACCGGGACTGCCCAGCAGGACCATATTACAAGAGTGTATGTCCTGCCCGCGTTCCAGGGCAGGGGATACGGCAGCTTTATTATGGAGAAATTAGAGCGGGAAGCCGCCCGGCAGTACGCCGCTGTCCGGCTGGAAGCCTCCCCTCCCGCCTGCCTGCTGTATGAACACCGGGGATACCGGACAATTTGCCATAACCAATGGCCGGTGGAAAACGGCGTGATCCTGGTATATGAGATCATGGAAAAGCAGTTAAATGAGGAGTCCCGATATGGACCATAAACGTGTCACTCTCTTCGCCGGACACTACGGCTCCGGTAAGACCAACATCGCCGTCAACTACGCCCTTCTGCTGGCGCGGGAGGGGAAGAAGACGGCCATCGCCGACCTGGATATCGTAAACCCCTACTTTCGAACGAAGGACAGCGCCTCCGAGCTGGAGGCAGCGGGGGTGGACCTTATCTCGCCCCAATTTGCCAATACCAACGTGGACCTCCCCGCCCTTCCCGCCGAGGCGTACCGGCTGGTGGAGGATAAAAGCCTCTATGCCGTCATGGACATCGGCGGCGACGACCGGGGGGCTTATGCCTTGGGACGGTATGCGCCGTTTATTCTGGAGGAGGGCAATTACCGCATGGCTTTTGTGGCAAACCCATACCGGCCTCTGACCAGGACGCCGGAGGAGGCGCTGGAGGTTATGCGGGAGATCGAGGCGGCGGGCGGACTGCCCTTTACCGCTATTGTCAACAACGGGAATTTGGCCCACGAGACAACGGCGGAGACAGTGTTGGCGGCGGTTCCCTATATGGAAAAGCTCAGCGAGCTCAGCGGCCTGCCGGTGTGGATGACCAGCGCGGAGGAGGCTGTGGCGGCGGAGCTGGCGGGGAAAGTCCCCGGACTGCTGGCGATGAGACTGCAGGCGAAATACTTTGACCTGCCGGAGCAGAAGAGTCCGCCTAAGGTGGGGCCGCTGTTCGGCTAACGAATATTTATGAATCTTTTATTGAAGTATTTGCAGAAATATGGTATCCTGTTATGTAACACGAATCCGGACCTGCCCGCGCTGGAGGACATTGGGTGCGGCTGGGGCGATGTGACGGAGCTGATCGACCGGCAGGAGCTGTTTTACTGTAAGGCATTCCGGAAGCGGACCACATATTTATCCAAAGAAACCTACTATTTATTAAAGGAAGTCCGGCAGAAAAAGCCATTGACACCTTCGGCGCAGAGGATATATGCTATATTGGAGAACGGCGCGGAAGCGGAAACAGGCTTTTTAAAGGCCGTATCCGGCCTGGACGGGAAAGCTTACCGGGAAGGAGTTGACTTTCTGCTGCAAAACCTGTATGTCACGGCCCTGCGGAACGGAAAGCTGCTGAATGAGAGCTGGTCCACGTTCCTCTACGCGGCGGCGGAGTGGGAGAAGTGCGCCCCCGCAGCCGTCCCCATCGAAAATGCCAGTGAACGGCTCTGGGAGATTTTGTCCCAGACCATGACAGAACGGCAATTCCGGTCATTGACAGGAGGGAGATAACCAACCATGGATTTGCCTTTTCAACAAATTTCCACACAGTACCAAGTAAGGCGCATCACAGAAGAGGACCTGCCGGAGCTTCTTTCTCTGGCCCAAGGGAATCCCACATACTATGAGCACATGCACGAGCGCCCCGAACTGGAGACCCTTCGCGAGGACCTGACCAAGCTGCCGCCCCGGACCACCCCGGAAGACAAGTACTTTCTGGGATTTTATCGAGAGGATCGTTTGTGCGCCGTACTGGACTTGATCCTGCACTACCCCAACCCGGAGACGGCGTTCATCGGCTGGTTCATCTTGCGGAAGGACCTACAGGGACGCGGAGTCGGAAGCGCTATCCTCCATGAATTGCTGTTCCACCTCCCATTCCGATATATCCGCCTGGGCTATGTAAAAGGCAACCGGGAGAGTGAACGGTTCTGGAAAAAGCACCACTTTGCGCCAACCGGCGTAGAGCCTGCCGGGGACGGCTACACCATAGTAGTCATGCAGCTGGGGCGGGGCGACACCCATACTTTCGGCATAATGGACCAGCCTCCACAGCCAGGGTGGGATTATGGGGACTACGCCCCGGAAAACTACGTCTGCGCCTGGGTCAAGGATGATTTGCTGAACCAGGCAGGAGAGGCGTTGTCCGAGATAGATGTTTACTGGGACAGTCTGGACCGTCCCGGAAAGGGGCTGGCATGGTATGGCGTCACTCTCATTCCGCCTGCCGCGATTTTCCCCCTGCTGGCCGCCGTGGGCGGCAGAACGGGTTTCCAGAAACTGACCAAGCTTCTGGAACGGGCAAAGGTGGAAAACAAATTCATCATTCATTTTGGCATATAGAAGGAGAAAGACTATGGCAAAAGTCACGTTTCAGACAGACCTCTGCAAGGGCTGTGGCCTTTGCGTGAATGCCTGTCCCAAGCACATTTTAGCGATTGCCAGGGACCAGATCAACAAAAAAGGCTACTCCCCTGCGGTGATGACAAACCAGGACGAGTGCATCGCCTGCGCTTTCTGCGCGACCATGTGTCCGGACTGCATCATCACCGTGGAGAAGTAGGAGAAGGAGGGAAACCATGGCAGAAAGAGTTTTAATGAAGGGCAACGAAGCCATTGCGGAGGCCGCCATCCGGGCGGGCTGCCGCCACTATTTTGGCTACCCCATCACCCCCCAGACGGAAATCGCCGCCTATATGGCGAAAAAGATGCCCAAGATCGGCGGTGTGTTCCTTCAGGCGGAGAGCGAAATCGCCTCCATCAATATGGTCTACGGCGCGGCTGCCGCCGGGATGCGGGTCATGACCTCCTCCTCCAGTCCCGGAATCTCCCTGAAAGGGGAGGGCCTGAGCTACATAGCCGGTTCTGACGTGCCCGCCTTCGTGGTGAACGTTCAGCGGGGCGGTCCCGGCCTGGGAGGCATTCAGCCCAGCCAGTCTGACTATTTTCAGGCCACCAAAGGCGGCGGCCACGGCGACTACCGGATGATCGTTCTGGCTCCCGCTTCCGTCCAGGAGATGGCCAGCCTTACCGTCAAAGGATTCAATCTGGCGGACAAGTACTTGATGACAACCATGATTCTGGCGGACGGCACCATCGGACAGATGATGGAGCCCATCACCTTCGAGGACGCGGAAGTGGAAACCTATGACAAGCCCTGGGCTCTCACCGGTACCAGGATGCAGCGGAAGCACAACATTGTCAATTCTCTGTACCTCAAGTCCGATGAGCTGGAGCGGAAAAACTTCGAGCGGTATGAGCGGTACAGGACCGTGGAGGAGAATGAGGTCATGTACGAAGAGTACATGATGGAGGACGCGGATGTCTGCATAGTTGCTTTTGGCATCGCTTCCCGTGTGGCAAAGAACGCTGTGGTGAGCGCCCGGAAGGAAGGAATCAGGGCAGGGCTCATCCGGCCCATTACCCTCTGGCCTTTCCCCACCAGAGTCCTGCGGCAGGCGGCGGAGCAGGTGAAGAGCTTCGTCTGCGTGGAGCTGAACATGGGGCAGATGATTGAGGATGTGCGGCTGGCTACCGAGTGCAGGCGGCCCGTCTGTCTCTGTAACCGCACCGGCGGCATGATTCCCTCGCCGGATCAGGTGCTGGCCTCGATTCGAGAAGCCCGGAAAGGAGCGAACTGATATGGCGATTGTATTCCAGAAGCCCAAATCCCTGACGGACGCGGTGCTCCACTACTGCCCCGGCTGCCCCCACGGCATTATCCACCGTCTGGTGGCGGAGGCCATGGATAATCTGGGCATCGAGGGCGAGGCCATCGGCGTGGCCCCTGTGGGCTGCGCGGTTATGGCCTACGACTATTTTGCCTGCGACATGATCGAGGCCGCTCACGGCCGGGCCCCCGCCACAGCCACCGGCATCAAGCGGTGCCGTCCGGACAACATTGTCTTTACCTACCAGGGGGACGGCGACCTGGCCTCCATCGGCATGGCGGAGACCGTACACGCCGCCGCCCGGAATGAGAATATCACAGTGATCTTCGTCAACAATGCCATCTACGGCATGACCGGCGGTCAGATGGCCCCCACCTCCCTGCCCGGGCAGGTGACGCAGACCTCCCCTTACGGCCGGGATGTGAACCACTGCGGCTGGCCCATCAAGGTCTGCGAGCTGCTCTCTACCCTGGAGGGTCCGGAGTACGTGGCCCGCGTGGCGGTGAATAATGTGAAGAACGTGAAGGCCGCCGGGAAGGCTATCCAGAAGGCGTTCCAGAACCAGATCGATAAGAAGGGTTTTTCCCTCATCGAGGTGGTCTCCGCCTGTCCTACCAACTGGGGCATGACGCCCCAGAAGGCGTTGGAGTGGGTGGAAAGCGATATGCTGCCCTACTATCCCCTGGGTGTCTATAAGGACAGAAGCGCAGCAAAGGAGGGAGAGGCGAAATGAAGACGACTCAGATCATGATCGCCGGCTTCGGCGGGCAGGGCATCCTGTTCGCTGGGAAGTTTTTGGCCTACAAGGGTCTGCTGGAGGATTTGCAGGTGAGCTGGCTGCCCTCCTACGGTCCCGAAATGCGGGGCGGCACCGCCAACTGCAACGTGATTTTGTCCGATGATCCTGTGGGCTCCCCCATTATCACGGATCCGGACGTGCTGATCGTCATGAATCTGCCCAGCTTACAGAAGTATGTGGACACCGTAGTCCCCGGCGGACAGATCTACGTGGATTCCACCCTGATCTCCGAGAAGGTGGCGCGGGAGGACGTGGAAGTCTACTACATCCCCGCCACCCAGATGGCCAACGACGCGGGCGTTCCCACTCTGGCGAATATGGTCATGATGGGGCACGTGCTGAAAAATAACCCCGAGCTGACCTTCGACGGTACCGGGGAAACTGTAGCCAAGCTGGTGCCTCCCAGCAAGGCCCAGCTGGTGGAGCTGAACATGAAGGCTTTGCAGGCCGGAAGGGACTATCAATGATCCGCCATGGCTTTGACGGCGGCGAGGAGCTGCTGAAACCGGTACATCTCGCACAGCCGGTGGAGGGCTTCCCGAAAACCGTGCTTGTGACCTTTCAGCGAAAGGTTGTAGATACGCTGCAAAAGCGGCTTCCAGTGGAGGTCGTCAGCACCATAAACGCCTGTGTGAAAGTACCCATTTACCGCTTTTCCTACCAGGGACAGACCCTTGGGCTGTACCTCACCACCCTCGGCGGCCCCGCCACGGTGGGGATTTTGGAGGAGGTGTGGGTCAAGGGCGCGGAGAAAGTCCTGCTCTTTGGGACCTGCGGCGGATTGGACGCGGACCTGCCCGCCGGACACCTGATTGTCCCCACAGCCGCCTACCGGGACGAAGGGACCAGCTTCCACTACCTGCCGCCCTCTGACTATGTGGAGATCCCCACGGCGGACCGTCTGGCGGCAATCTTCGACGAGCTGGAGCTGCCCTACGTCCGCAGCAAGACCTGGACCACCGACGCCATTTATCGTGAGACGCCCGGAAAGGTCGCGGAACGCCGGGCGGAGGGCTGCGGCGCGGTAGAAATGGAATGCGCCTCCGTCATGGCCGCCGGGCAGTTCCGGGGGAAAGAGGTCTGCCAGTTTTTGTATACTGCCGACAGTCTGGCGGGAAGCCAGTGGGAGCGCGGACTTATGGGAGCGCATCCGGAGTCCGATTATGAGCGGTATCTGTCTATCGCCCTGGAGACGGCGATTCGCCTGTAAGGAGGCAGCTTATGAAAATTTCCTGCATTCAAATGGACATGCGTCTGGGGGAGGTCAATTACAATTTTGCCCACGCGGAGGAGCTGATCCGCGCCGCCGTGGCGGCGAAACACCCGGACGTGGCGGTCCTGCCGGAGACCTGGAATACCGGTTTTTTCCCCGAAGACCTGGAGCCCTGCGCCGACCGGGACGGGGAGCGGACAAAGGCCGTTTTCTCTGCCCTGGCAAGGGAGCTGAATATCAACATCGTCTGCGGCAGCGTGGCGAACAAACGGACGGAGGGGTTCTTCAACACCGCCTACGTCTTCGACCGCACCGGCGCGATCGCCGCGGAGTACGACAAGACCCACCTCTTTACGCCCTCCGGGGAGCATGAGTCCTTCCAGTGCGGATGGCATACCTGCCGGTTTACGCTGGACGGCAAGTCCTGCGGGCTGATCATCTGCTACGACATCCGGTTCCCCGAGCTCGTCCGGACCATGACCCTGGAGGGGGTGGACCTGCTCTTCGCCGTGGCCCAATGGCCGGAGAAGCGGACCATGCATCTGGAAACCCTGGCTCGGGCCCGGGCCATTGAGAACCAGATGTTTCTGGCTCTGTGCAACAGCGTGGGGACGGCAGGAGAAACCCGCTGCGGCGGACACAGCGCCGTCATTGATCCCTGGGGCGAGTACCTGGCGAAGGCCGGGGACCAGGAGGAAATCATCACCGGCGAGGCGGACTTCTCGGTCATCGAGGGCATCCGCTCCTCCATCAACGTGTTTCGAGACCGGAGGCCGGAGCTGTACGCGCTGGACCGGCCGGTATGACGGTCCTTGGAAAAGAGGCGCGGGTAGGCGCCTGCCTGCTGGCCGGAAGTATGGAAACCATGGTCCCCTTTTATCGGGACATACTGGGCTTTCAGACCCAGTGGGACGGGGGAGATTTTGCGGAGTTCCGGACGGCCAGCGGGGAGCTGTCCCTGTTCATATACAGCCGCAGGGCCTTCGCTCAGTCCCTCGGAGAGCCCTATGCGCCCCCGAAGGGGCTCAATCAGACCTTTGAGATCGCCCTTTGGCTGCCCCGCTTCGCTGATGTGGACGCGGAATATGCGCGGCTGTCGGCGCTGAACGTCTCCTTCCCCCTTGGCACGCCTACAACCTACCCCTTCGGCATCCGCAACTTTTATGTGGCGGACCCGGAAGGCAACCTGCTGGAGATCGGCAGTACCGGCAAGGCATAGCCTCCGGCATAAGCGAAACGGATAGTTTCGCGCAAAAGCTCTTTTTGAACCTTTTTCTCTCGAGAAAAAGTATGAATAACCTGAAAGGTGGAATAGAAAATGTCCTACAATTTTCCTGTGACCCGCACCACGAACCCCAAGCCCAAGCCGGACCAGAGCAACCTGGGCTTCGGCAAGTACTTCACCGACCACATGTTCATCATGGACTACGACGAGGGCCAGGGCT